>Ga0209816_1000004_pt1 | contig 275523 bp, 247 predicted proteins | sample CoawatmetaG01DNA_FD_187509 | JGI IMG/M metagenome (GOLD analysis project Ga0209816, IMG submission 187509) | Marine microbial communities from the West Antarctic Peninsula - Coastal water metaG017-DNA (SPAdes) (version 2) | ecosystem: Environmental > Aquatic > Marine > Coastal ...
CACCCGCCGATCATCCACGCGCGGCTTGCCATGGCTCTTGGGAAAGAAAGGCCGAAGCCGTTCCATCTGATCGTCCGTCAGCCAAAACAGGTCGCTCATTCCAGTCTCCTCTCGGAGCCTGAATCAGATCGCGCGCCTCATATCAATGGGTCCTGACCCTAAATTCACAGTGATCAAGGTTCAGGCCAATCATTCCTACAGGCGAACGGCCAGCGAGACGGCCGGGGAATTCCCATTGGGATGGTTAAACGGGAAGGCTGCTTCAGCCTTCCCAGAACGCCTGATCGTTAGTGATATCGGACGCGAAGAACGAGGCTTCCCTGATCTGGCCGCCTTTGAAGCCGAAGACGGCCATTTCCTGGCCCCGGATCGTTCGGCCGTTCTTGTCGGCGCTCCACTCGATGACCGCGGCGCAATGGCTTCCAGTCTCGACGGTGCTCGCGACCCGCAGCGAAAACGTGCCGCCCGTGGTCGCCAAGGCACGCTTCAGCATGTCCACGACCGCATCGGCCCCCTGAAGGTGCCCCATATGGTCGCCAACGACCGGCTCGTTCCAACGCACATCGTCCGCCAACCATTTGCGCAATGCGTCAGGGTCGTTTGCCTGTCGTGCTTCATAAAAGGCATGGACCAAGGCGGCGGGTGATTGATGCTCGGTGTTCATGCGGCTTTGTAGCGACGGCCTAGCAAGGTCGCCACCACCTTCCCGATTGGGAACCGCCAGCGAGACGCCGCGCGCGTTCTCGAAATCGATGGGTTTTTGGGAAAAGCCCGGAGCAATGGTAAGCGCCCGAGCAGCGTCCGATCGACAGACGGTCAAGTCGGCGATCGTGTCAGGCTTGCCACCTGATCTGCTTGGTCGCCACGTCATAAACGAACCGATGATCGAAGTCGTGTGCTGGGTTGGAGTCCGTATGTCCACTCACTCCACCTTCGATCCGAGTTGAGGAGAGCCACCGGTCACAATGAACATAGTAATGCGAGGCTGACGGCTTTTCATTGCCTATCGGATGTCCTCGCGTCCTTTGGACAATTTTCAAGAGGCTGACGCCGCTCACACTCTTCGCGATCCGGATTAGCACATAGCAATCGGCCGCATTGCTTCCCCAACTGTCCTGCAAGAAAACGCGCCGTCCATCAGACGACCAAGTAACGTCCATGCTGCGGGTCACCGTCGCCACCCGAATGCGATGACCACGACCATCCGCATAAAAAACGGGGTGTGCCTGTCCGCCATACCGGTCCAACTGCGGTCGGTAGAAAATACGCGCGCCGGAGCCGTCAGGCGACGAAACTGACCGGCTCGCGCCGGGAAAGGTGTTCGAATGAGGTTCGGCCACCGCGACCGCAGCAGGTAATAATATCGTCAAAAACGCTAACATTTTCCCGTAGCACCCAAGTCTGTTGCTATACGACTTCGCCATTGTGACAGGTTGCCCCAACGAAGGGGCACAAGCAAGTTGCCGGACCAACGCAACAACGAGGGTGCGGCTGTTTCTGCCGTAGCCACCTTTCCCAATGGGAACCGCCAGCGAGACGCCGCGCGCGTTCTCGAAATCGATGGTATTTCGGGATCGGACATCGGTTGGAAATTAGCGGTTGCTATGTTTCGAGAAGAACCTGATGCGTGACAATGCGAACCCAAGGGCCGGGGCAGGGATAATCGCGAGAAGCCAAAAATAGATATAGACTACCGCCATGCCAACGTTTTGTTGGTGGATCACCGCTGCTCGCGCATCCGCCAGGGCGAACAAAAGCCAAATCGAGAGGGTGGCTGCAGCAACCCAAAGCGCAACGACTGCTGATCGTCTGAGCGCGGCTGAAACGAGCCATTTTCTTGATAGCCGCGCCAAGCCCCAAAATACGGTGCCGAGAGCGCCAACGGTCCCAAGTGACCAGACCCAGAAGATCATCGGAAAATGAATCACACGGACGACATACCGGTTCTGTCGGATCGTGTCTCCCCGGTCCACCCGTTCCCAATTAGGAAGGTTGATCGAGATCCTGGATCGCAAACCGGCTACGCGGCGCGTCTCCGGGGCCATTTTCCCGAAATATGTTCCCGATTGCCTTTTCCCGAAATGCGGCATCGGAGACGGAGTTTCGGGAAAGCTGGAGCGTTCGAAAACTGGCGTGACCGAGCCCGCTGCTGTCGCAGCGGGTCCGGGGTCAGGAGCCGAGAGGCGATCGCATCAGCGGGGGCAGCGCTGCGCTGTTTGGATGGCTCCACGCTGCCCCCGCTGCTACCAAGGGTGTCATTTCTATCTGGCGCAGAAAGTGTCTTTTCTAAATTGCGAGAACAAGGAAATAACCCCGTGGATCGCCTGTTGACCATCATGAAGCGCCTGCGTGATCCGCAGACCGGTTGCGAATGGGACGTCGCGCAGAATTTCGAGACGATCGCGCCCTATACGATCGAGGAAGCGCATGAAGTCGCCGACGCGATCGCGCGTGGCGATATGGCGGACCTGAAGGATGAACTGGGCGACCTTCTCCTGCAGGTCGTCTTTCATGCGCAAATCGCCGAGGATCAGGGCCATTTTGCTTTTCCGGACGTCGTGACGGCGATCAGCGACAAAATGGAGCGACGCCATCCGCATATCTTCGGCGACGTGGCCGAGGGTGGCCATCATCTGTGGGAGCAGATCAAGGCCGAGGAACGCCGCGCCAAGGCGACTGGCGGCGCGCTGGACGGCGTGGCGCTGGGCCTGCCTGCCCTGATGCGCGCGGAAAAGCTGCAAAACCGTGCGGCACGGGTCGGCTTCGACTGGCCGAATTCGGAAGGCCCCCGCGCCAAGATCGACGAGGAACTCCAGGAAATCGCAGAGGCCACGCCCGATACGCTGGAGGAAGAATTCGGCGATCTGTTCTTCGCCGTCGTCAACTGGGCTCGGCACGAGGGTGTCGACGCCGAGGCTGCGCTGCGTAACGCCAATATCAAGTTCGAGCGTCGTTTCCGGGCGATGGAGGACGAAGCCGGTGAGGGCTTCCCCGCGCTCGACCTGGAGGCGAAGGAAGCCCTGTGGCAGTTGGTCAAGCGTCGCGGCGGATGAAACGCTCGTAATCGGGTTCGGACAGGCGGACGTCATAGACCGCCTGATCGCCCTCGATCGTCTGGTCCAGCACCTCGCCATGGGCGTGAAGCCAGGCGGCTCCTGCCCCATCGCCCGCATCGAGCGTCACCCGGTAGCGCCGATGGCCGGAGGTCAGTGCGGCCGCGACCTGTTCGATCAGGTCGTCAATGCCCTCCCCCGTCATCGCCGATACGGCCACGATGTTCGGACGGCGCCCGGCCTCGACCAGCACATCCTGGCGCGCATCACCCTCCAGCAGGTCGACCTTGTTCCACGCCTCGAAGCGTGGGGTTTCGGGGTCGACACCGATTTCGGTCAGCACCGCCTCGACATCAGCCCGCTGCGCTTCGGTATCGGGATGGGCAATGTCGCGGACATGGATCAACAGGTCGGCCGACACGACCTCCTCCAACGTCGCCTTGAACGCCGCGACGAGCTGGGTCGGCAGGTCCGAGACGAAGCCCACCGTGTCGGACAGGATCGCCTTGTCGATCCCGGGCAGAGAAATCTGGCGCAGGGTCGGGTCGAGCGTCGCGAAAAGAAGATCCTTCGCCATGACATGAGCGCCGGTCAACCGATTGAAAAGCGTCGACTTACCCGCATTGGTATAACCGACCAGCGCAATCACCGGCCAGGGTGCACGCTGGCGCCGTTCCCGGTGGAGCCCGCGCGTCCGGCTGACCTGGTCCAGCTCACGCCGCAACCGTGCCATGCGATCACGGATCATCCGGCGATCGGCCTCGATCTGGGTTTCGCCCGGACCGCCCAGAAAGCCGAAGCCACCGCGCTGACGCTCCAAGTGGGTCCAGCTGCGCACCAGCCGACCCGCCTGATAATCGAGATGGGCGAGTTCGACCTGCAACCGGCCCTCGGCAGTCGCGGCCCGTTCGCCGAAGATTTCGAGGATCAGCCCGGTCCGGTCGATGACCTTGGCTTCCAGCGCGGTTTCGAGATTGCGCTGTTGGACCGGGGTCAGCGCGGCGTCGAACACGACGAGCTGCGCCTCTTCCATCCGAACCTGTTGCGCGACCTGTTCGACTTGGCCGCTGCCGATCAGCGTCGCGGGCTTGGGCGCGCGGACACGCAACGCGATCCGTTCGACCACGTCCAGGCCGATCGCCATGGCAAGTCCGGCGGTCTCGTCGAGACGCGCATCCGCATCCCGTGCGGCATCGCCCTGATCGGGCAGGACGATGACCGTACGAGCGCCGCGGGCAAATTCCCCGCGATCGCGATCAAAGCCTGTGCTCAATCCTCGGCCGATCCCGCCTGCTCTTCGGCCAGGTTCAGCGCACGTGCTGGCTGAATGGTCGAAACGGCGTGCTTGTAGACGAGCTGCGCCATGCCTTCACGCTGAAGCAGCATACAGAACAGGTCGAAGCCCGCAATCTGGCCCTGCAGCATGACGCCGTTGATCAGGAACATGGTGACGGGGTCTTCGGACTTGCGCACCGCGTTCAGGAAGATTTCCTGCAAAAGCGGGTTCTTGCGCTGCTGTTCGTTGACGCCGTCGACGATCGCCGCGACATCCAGCGGGCCTGAAGGCATGATGGTGGAGATGGCGTGCTTGTAGATCAGCTGCGACTGACCGTCGCGGCGCAGCAGCACCGAGAAATTGTCGAACCAGGTGACGATACCCTGGAGCTTGACGCCCTTCACGAGGAACATGGTCACAGGCGCCTTGGAGCGGCGCAGTGCATTCAGAAACAGGTCCTGGAGCGAACCCGATTTGTCGGCCATGGTCGAGCCCTTGTTCTTGGCGGGTCCGTGCCCGCAAATTGCGCCGTTTCCCGGCGTCGGAGCCGCGCCCGTGGACTGGACGCAGCCCACATCTATGGTTTCGGGGCGCGTTCGTCCAGAGGCGGCGATCAATCCTCGCGCGTCTCGCTGATGCCCAGCAGCTTCAGTTTGCGGTGAAGCGCCGAGCGTTCCATGCCGATGAAGCTGGCCGTGCGGGAGATATTCCCGGAAAAGCGCCGGATCTGGACTCGCAGATATTCGCGCTCCCAGCTTTCCCGCGCCTCGCGCAAGGGAGCCCCCATGGTCGCGGTCGCACCAGCCGATCCCATGTCGCCCCCCTCGCCCAGCACTTCGGCGGGCAGAAGGTCGAGATCGATCCGCCCGACCCGGTCGCCCGGCGCCAGGATGATCGTACGTTCGACGACATTGCGCAGCTGGCGGACATTGCCGGGCCAGTCATAGGATTGCATCGCGACCATCGCGTCGGGCGCGATTTCGGGCGTGCGTACCCGGCGTTCGCTGGCATAATGCGCCATGAAATGCTCGACCAGCGGCGGGATATCCTCGCGCCGTTCGGCCAGCGACGGAATGGTCACCGGCACGACGTTGAGGCGGTAATAAAGGTCTTCCCGGAAGCGTCCCTCGGCAATTTCCTGGGTCAGGTCACGCGCCGTCGCCGAGACGACACGGACATCGACCTTGACGACGCGGGTGCCGCCCACGCGCGTGAAGCTCTGGTCGGTCAATACGCGCAGGATACGCGCCTGGGTCGCGATCGGCATGTCGGCGATCTCGTCCAGGAACAGCGTGCCGCCATGCGCCTGCTCCAGGAGACCGGTGCGGACGAGGTCACCCCCCTCCTCCACCCCGAACAATTCCTCCTCAACCCGTTCGGGCGTCATGCGTGCGGCGCTGACCACCACAAAAGGAGCATCGGCGCGATTGCTCCAGCCATGGAGCAGGCGCGCGGCCACCTCCTTGCCGACACCCGCAGAGCCCATGATCAGTACCCGGCTGCCCGTCGCGGCCACGCGCTTCAACGTCGCCCGGATCCCATTGATCGCGCTCGACGATCCGGTCAGGTCGGTCTCACGTCCTGCCGAGGCGCGAAGCGACGCGTTCTCGCGGCGCAACCGCTCGGTCTCGGTCGCGCGACCGACCATCAACAACAGGCGCTCGGCCTCGAACGGCTTTTCGATGAAGTCCGCCGCGCCCTTGCGGATCGCGGCGACCGCCGTGTCGAGATTGCCATGGCCTGAAATGACCAGCACCGGGATCGACGGATCGCGCCGCTTGATCTCGTCGAGCAGTTCCAGCCCGTCGAGTTTCGATCCCTGCAACCAGACATCGAGCAGGACCAGCGACGGACGCCGCACCGCCACCGCCTCCAGCGCGGCATCACTGTCGGCCGCGACCCGGGCCTCATAGCCCTCGTCCTCCAGCACGCCCGCTACCAGTTCGCGGATATCGAGTTCATCGTCGACGACGAGGATGTCCAAAGCCATGATCTTGTTACGTCCGGGTACGAGTCAAAGCAGTGAGCTGGCCCTCCCCAGCCAGCTCGGGTTCGGCACCCCCCTGATCGAGGGCCGCCAGGGCGCCCGCATCGAACATGATCGATACGATGGTGCCGCCGGTCGGATTGTCGGAAAAGCCGATCGTGCCGGCATGTTCCTCGATGATCTTGTTGACGATCGCCAAGCCCAGGCCGGTGCCCCGCGCGCGGGTCGTCATATAGGGCTCGATAATCCGGTCGCGTTCGGGCGGAAGGCCGATGCCATTGTCCGTCACGGTGATCGCTACCATGCCACCCTGCTCACCCACGGTCATGACGACCTTGCCGCCCGTCATGCCTTCTGGCCTGGATTCAATGGCTTCGATAGCATTCTTGACGATATTGGTGAGAGCCTGGCTCATCTGGCGACGGTCGCAAACCAGGGTCGGCGCGGGCTCGTCCTGGTCCAGCACGAAGCGGACATCGGGATGCGCGACCTCGTGAAGGAACATCGCCTGGGCGCAGATGTCGGCGATTGCTTCCTCTCGGAACACGGGTTTCGGCATACGCGCGAAGGAGGAAAATTCGTCGACCATCCGGCGCAGGTCGCCGACCTGGCGCACTATGGTCTCGGTCAGGCGGCCGAACGTCTCATCCTCCGGGCCGATGACCTTGCCATAGCGGCGCTGCAGGCGCTCCGCCGCCAGCTGGATGGGGGTCAGCGGATTCTTGATCTCATGCGCGATACGACGTGCGACGTCGGACCAGGCCGCACGCCGCTGGTCGAGCAGTTGCTGGGTGATATCGTCGAAGGTCAGGATCGGACCGTCGCCTGTCTGCGCGATCCGCACCGCCAGCGTCCGCATGTCACCATCGAGCGCCACCTGCACCGTCGCCTCGCGCCGTCCCTGGTCGAGCAGTTCGTCAAGCTCGGGCGCGACTTCGCCCAGCTTGCGGCCGATCAACCCCTCCTGATCCGCGCCGAGCAACAGGTCGGCGGAGTTGTTCGCGATCCGCACCTGGCGATCGCGCCCGACCGCGACCACGCCCGCCGACACGCCGGCCATCACCGCCTCGATCAGGGCACGGCGATTGTTCAGCTGGGCGTTGGCGGTAACCAGCTCGGTATTCTGCTCTTCGAGCTGTCCCGTCATCTGATTGAAGGCGTTCGCTAGCGTGCCCACCTCGTCGCGGGTACGCGGATCGGGAACGCGGACGCTCAGGTCGCCGCCTGCGATCCGCCGGGCCGCGTCGACCAACTCGCCGACCGGCCGGACCAGGCGGTCGGCCACCGCCAGCGCGATCCAGACGGCGATGCCGACGATCAGCAAGGCGATGGCGAACAGCACGAGGTTGAACTTCAGCTGCAGCGAGCGCGCCCGCCCCTGAAGCGCGCGGTAATCGTCGAACACGTCCTCGGCGGCGAAATGCTGCTTGCTCAGGAACTCCGCGTTCACCGGCGTGCCGATATAGAGCATCAGCCCGCGTCCTTCGGGCAAAGGCGTGACGACCCAGACCCGCTGCTCGTTGATGCCGACTTCCGGACGGCTGAGCTTGCTGGCTTGCTGGATCATTTCCGGCGTCACCAGCTCGCGAAAGGTCGTGTCCGATGGCTGGTTGAAAAAGTCGTAGAATTTGAAGCCCTGTTTGGGGTCGTAGGAGAACAGGACCGACTCCACCGTGTCGCGGACCACGGTCTGCTGGACCAGATAATCGTGAAAGTCGCGCGGGTTCTCGCGCAGTATGGGCAGGTTGCGGCCCAGATCCTGCGACATGGCGCGTCCGGTATCGACCCAGCGCTTGATGATCTGCTGCTGTGACTGGCGCGCAATGTCCATCGCATCGCCAAAGGCCTTGCGCGCCCGGTCCGAGATCCAGAACTCTGCCGAGGACTGGAACAGCACCGACGCGGTCACCACGGTCAACAGGATCGGTACGCTGGCGGTCAGCGAGAACAACGCGACCAGCCGGACATGGAGACGCCCGCCGCCCCCGACCGGCGATTTGGCCGCACGCCGCATGGCCACGCGCCTCCCAAGCAGCATGAGAAGCAGGACACCGGGCATCAGATTGAGGGCCAGCAACCCCGCCATGACCGGTGGCGCGATCAGCCCCTGCGCCTCATGGCGGCTGGCGATGAAGACATAGGTACCGACCGCGATCGCGACGGCGCCGACGACCACCGCGATTTCCACCGCCGGGGTCACCGCGAAACGAGAGCGCGGTGGTTCGGTGGGATCAGCAGGCTTCAGAAACGCCGACATCGTTGCAATCGTACAACGTGAAGCGTGACCTGCAAGCCACAATTCGTGAAAATTATGTCAAGCCTCGCCGCTGTCGTCATCACCGCTTGCGGCGATATTGAGACTATCGAGACGCTTGCGGAGCGTATTGCGATTAATCCCCATCGCCCGGGCGGTGCGAAGCTGGTTGCCACCGTGGCGCGCCAGCATCGCCTCGATCAGCGGCCGTTCGACCTCTCCGATGATACGGTCGTAGAGTGTCCCGTCGTCCAGCGCCTGCGGACGAGCGATCGCGAGGCGCGCCAGATAGGCCCGAACGGCGGCACTGAGATCGCCATCCGATACCTGATCGGCCATCACGCCGGCGCCGACCCTGCTCTCGCCGAGCATCCCGCGCACCGATTCGGCATCGATCACCTCGTCGCGCGCCAGCACGGCCAGACGACGCATCATATTTTCCAGTTCGCGGACATTGCCCGGCCAGTCATGCGCGACCAGGACGTCCAGAGCGTGGGCGTCGATCCGCCGGCGGGGGAGACCCTGCAGCGCTGCACTCTCCAAAAAATGTCGGGCCAGCAGAGGAATATCCTGCCGACGCTCACGCAGCGCGGGAAGCGCGATGGGCACAACGTTCAGGCGATAGAACAGGTCCTCGCGAAACTGTCCGGATGCGACCTGCTGGCTGAGGTCGCGATTGGTCGCCGCGACGATCCGTACATCGGTCCGGATCGTCCGAGCGCCGCCGACCGTGGTGAACTCGCCGGACTGGAGGACCCGCAACAGACGCGTCTGGGCCTCCATCGGCATGTCGCCAATCTCGTCCAGGAACAGCGTGCCGCCCGCCGCCTGCTCGAAGCGGCCGGCATTGCGCTGGGCCGCACCGGTGAAGGCGCCTCGCTCGTGACCGAACAACTCGGCTTCGATCAGCTCGCGGGGGATCGCCGCCATGTTGATCGCGACGAAGGGTGCCGCCCGACGCGGCCCCAGGTCATGAATGGCCCTTGCGACCAGTTCCTTGCCCGTGCCGGACTCGCCGGAGATCAGCACGGTCAGGTCGGTCGAGACGACCCGCGCGATGATCCGGTACACGCTCTGCATCGCCTGCGAGCGCCCGATCAGCGGCAGAGAGCGATCGTCTTCGCCCAGCCCATCCTCGACCAAGACGCCGCCCCGCGCCAGCGCGCCCGACACCGCCTGTGTCAGCGCATCCAGATCGAAGGGCTTGGGCAGATATTCATAGGCACCGACCTCGGCGGCGCGAACCGCAGTGGTCAGCGTGTTCTGCGCCGACAGGACGATGATGGGCAGCGCCGGATAGCGCTCCGCGACGCTGCGTACATGGTCGATGCCGTCGCCATCGGGCAGAATGACGTCGGTCACCAGCACGTCCGGCGCGCCGCCCGCCAGGATACGGTCGAGCCGGGCCAGCGTCTCGACCGTCGTCACCTCGTGCCCCGCCCGGCGCAGCGCCTGGCCGACCACGGTCCGGATCGCAGCGTCGTCATCGACCACCAGGACATGGCTCATGGCTGGGCCCTTGGCAGAAGCAGGCGCAGGACGGTCATTTCGGGCGTGCCCTCTCTGGCATATTGGATGATGCCGCTCATGTTGCGGACCAGCTTGTCGACGAGCGCGAGGCCCAGGCCCTGCCCTTCGCGACGGCCGGAGACGAACGGGTCGAACAGGTGATCGGCGATATCGGCGGGGGCGCCCGGACCATTGTCGATCACGCAGATCTCGATCGGCAGGGGAAGGCGCGGCCGCCCCTCGCCCGTGCTGACCGACATGCCATGGCGATAGGCGGTGGTGAGCAGGATGCGGGGATTCCGCACCTCCCGAACCGCTTCACGCGCATTCTTCAGAAGATTGATGACGATCTGCAGCAGCGCATCGCGATTGATCCGAGCGGGCGGCAGCGACGGGTCGAACCGCTCCTCGATCGGTATGCCCCGCGCAAAGCCCGCCAGCGCGACGCCGCGTGCATGGGCGAGCAGCGGATAGATATTCTCCGGGGCCAGCGGCAGGGGCCGGGTGTCGCTGAAATCCTCCATCCGGTCGATCAGGGCGGCGATACGGTCGACCTCGGTGGTGATGAGTGTCGTCAGCTCGCCGCCGTTGAGCAGTTGGGCGGCGCCGCGAATGCCCGACAGCGGGTTCTTGATCTCATGTGCCAACATCGCCGCCGCCCCGATCGCGGCGCGCGCCCCCGCCCCCCGGTCCGAGGCATGAGCCAGGCGTCGCGACGGGGCCGCGCTGTGCAGCGTGATCGCGCGCCAACCCGGGTGATCGGGGATTTGCGCTTCGACGAAATCGACGCGGATCTTCGGCCCGCGCGGCGTTTCGATGACGGTATCATAGACCGCGAAGCCATGGCCGTCGCGGCTACGCGGCTCATCCGGCGGCGGCAGGATCGCGGCCACCGGCTGGCCGACCATCAGTCGTTCGGACAGGTTGAGCAGCTGTTCGGCCAGGGCATTGGCATGGGCGATGCGATCGTCGGGATCGACGACGACGACCGCCACCGGCAGCGCCGCGAACATCGCGCCGAAGCCGGGTCGTCCATGCCGCGCCGGTTCAGGCAGCCGCTGCAAGCTCGATCTGCGGCAGGTAGAAGTCGCGCAACATGGTCTTCACCCGATCCGCGCTCGATTCCTGGTTCACCTTGTTGCGGAACTCGGCCGAGCCGTGCAGGCCACGCGTGTACCAGCCGATATGCTTGCGGGCCATGTTGACGCCGGTTTCGGTGCCATAATGTTCGAGCATCGCATCATAATGCTCGGTCACCGCGCGATATTGTTCGTCCAGGGCGGGGTCCTCACGACGCTCGCCCGTTGCGAACCAGTGCATCACCTGGCCGAGCAGCCACGGGCGACCATAGGCACCGCGCCCGATCATGACACCGTCCGCCCCCGACTGGTCGAGTGCCGCATCGGCATCCTCTAGCGAACAGATGTCACCGTTCGCGATGACGGGAATCGACACCGCGTCCTTGACGTTCCGGATGAAGGCCCAGTCGGCGCTGCCCTTGTACATCTGGTTGCGGGTGCGGCCATGGACGGTGATCATCTTGACACCGATATCCTCGGCGATGTGCGCGAGTTCGGGGGCGTTCAAGCTGTCATGGCACCAGCCCATCCGCATCTTCAGCGTCACCGGAACGTCGACCGCCTTGACCGTCGCCTCGATAATCGCCGAGGCGAGCTTCAGGTCGCGCATCAGCGCCGAGCCCGCATCGCCGTTGACGACCTTGCGCACCGGACAGCCCATGTTGATGTCGATGATCGCCGCCCCGCGATCGGCGTTCAGCTTGGCCGCCTCGCCCATTTCATAGGGGGTGCAGCCGACCAGCTGCATCGACACCGGCTCTTCCAGCGGATGCCAGGCGGCCTTCTGGAGCGACTGGCGCGTCTCGCGGATCGCGGCCTGGCTGGCGATCATCTCGGTGACGTTCAACCCGGAGCCATAGCGGCGAACGAGCGTGCGGAACGGCATGTCGGTGACGCCGGTCATCGGCGCCAGCACGACGGGGCTGTCGATCGTCACCGGACCGACCTGAATGGGAGCGAGGTTACGCATCATACTGCCTGAAAAATAAGCACGCGCTCTAGCCCAATCGCCTCGCAAAGGCAAGATTGGCGACCTCGCGCAAAGCCGCTAGGCGAGAAGCCATGAGCCAGAATGGAAAGATCGCCGCGCTGATCGTGGCGGCGGGTGGCGGCAGCCGGATGGGCGGCGGCACCCCCAAGCAGTTTCGCGATCTGGGCGGGCGGCCGATGCTGGCCTGGAGCCAAGAGGCCTTTGGCGGACATCCGGCGATCGACCTGGTCCTGACCATGGTGGCAGAGGATCAGCGCGACCATGCCCAGAGCCTGTCGCCGAGCGCTTGGATCGAGACGGGTGGGGCCAGCCGCCGGAACTCGGTGGCGCACGGCCTTCGCCATCTGGCCCTGGCGGGTGTCACCAAAGTGCTGATCCATGACGCCGCTCGCCCGTTCCTTTCGGCCGAGGTCATCGACAGGGTGCTGGCGGGGCTGGAGTCCGCCGATGGCGCGATGCCGGTGCTGCCGGTCGCGGACACGCTGGCGCGGTCGCAGGCCGCCATTCTGGGGGAGATCGTGCCCCGTGACGATGTCGTGCGGGTGCAGACGCCGCAAGGCTTTCACCTGCAAGCCGTGGTCGCCGCCCATGCCGCCTGGCCCGCCGATGCCGAGGCGACCGACGATGCCCAGATGGTGCGACGGCTTGGCGGACGCGTCGCTTTGGTGCAGGGCGATGCCATGCTCGAAAAGATCACCTATCCCGACGACATGACCGGCGCCGATATGCGCCTGACCTGGGAAACCCGGACCGCGATGGGCTTCGACGTCCACCGTCTGGAGGATGGCGAGGAATTGTGGCTGGGCGGCGTGCTGATTCCGCACCATCAGGGCCTGTCGGGGCATAGCGATGCGGATGTCGCACTCCATGCGCTGACCGACGCGCTGCTCGGCACTATCGCGGCGGGCGATATCGGCACGCATTTCCCACCCAGCGACCCGCAATGGAAGGGCGCCGAGTCGGGCCAGTTCCTGCAACACGCCGCCAAGTTGATCGCCGACAAGGGCGGCCGGATCGATTTCGTCGATCTGACGATCATCTGCGAAGCCCCCAAGATCGGCCCGCACCGCGCCGCCATGGTCGAACGGATCGCAGGGCTGCTGGACATCGACCAGAGCCGGGTCAGCCTGAAGGCGACGACGACCGAGCGGCTGGGCTTTACCGGACGCGGCGAGGGGATCGCGACACAGGCGGTGGCGACCGTCCGTCTACCCGGCGGGGCTGCGGCATGAAGCGCCTGGGCTTCGTCGCCGCATTGATGGCGCTGGCCGCGCCAGAGGTCGCCACGGCCCAGCGCGCGTGCATCACCGCGCCAGAGGCGGAAGCGATGACCCTGGTCGCCATGCCCGACATCTTACGCGAAACCGGCCGGGTCTGCGGCGCGCGTCTGCCCGCGACCAGCCTGATCCGGGGCAATGGCACGCTCCTCTCGAAATATGAAAGCGCCGCCGACCAGGCCTGGCCCGCCGCCCGTGCCGCGATCGTCAAGCTGTCCGACCCGGCGATCGATACTTTGCTTCAGTCGGACTATGCCCGACCGCTGCTGACCTCCCTTCTCGTGCCCTTCATCGTCGGGCGGATCGGACTGGAGGATTGCGGCACGATCGACCGGCTGGTGACGCAGCTCGCCCCCCTGCCCCCGCGCAACATGGCGGGCGTGGTCGTGACCGCGCTACAATATCTGAAGACCGAAAAGGCACGCGGACGGCAGGTGGCCGTGCCCGACCTGCCGCTCTGCACCAACGGAAACTGATATGGACGTCCTTCTTCCCCGCGAACTGATCGACCTGGCCGAGCGTGTGGTCCTCGCCAATCGCGCCGCAGGTCGCCGCGTCGCACTGGCCGAGAGCTGCACAGGCGGCCTGGTCTCCGCCGCGCTCACCGAAATTCCGGGATCATCGGACGTGGTCGAGGCGGGGTTCGTGACCTATTCGAACCAGGCGAAGATCAGCATGCTGAACGTCAGCCCGGACGTGATCGAGACCTTCGGCGCGGTGTCGACGGCAACCGCCTGGGGCATGGCGCAGGGCGCGCTGGCGGCGAGCGAGGCGGATGTCGCGGTCGCGATCACCGGCGTGGCCGGCCCCGGCGGCGGTACGACGAAGAAGCCGGTCGGCACCGTCGTCTTCGCCCAGGCGCTACGGGGCGGCGACCCCGAAGAGGTGAAGGCCGAACGCCATGAGTTCGGCGATATCGGCCGCGGCGCGATCCGGCTTCAGGCGGCGCTGTTGGCGCTGGAACTGCTGCTACCATAAAGCTTGGCGGCGCGATCCTCGAACGCGCCGATCATGCGGCGAAGGGCAGTGCTGAACACCTGCCCCGCCAGCATCTCGAACACCCGATTCTTGAAGGCAAAGTCGACGGTGAAGTCGACCGCACACCCCTGCTCATCGGGCCGGAACCGCCAGTTGTTGCGCAGGTACTTGAGCGGACCGTCGAGATACTCGACGTCGATCGATTCCGGCCGCTCCTTGGTCACGCGGCTGGTGAAGGTCTCGCGCAGACCCTTGAAGCCGACGATCATGTCGGCGACCGTCTCGGTCGGCGTGTCCGAGCGCACGCGCATCGCCGATACCCAGGGCAGGAACTCCGGGTAGCGCGCGACATCGGCGACCAGATCGAACATCTGCTCCGGCGTATAGGGCAGATGCCGCGTCTCGCTATGCTTGGGCATCAGCGCGCGGTGGCCAGCTTCGCCTCGCGGGCCGCCCGCAGCCGCTCGAAATCGTCGCCGGCATGATAGCTCGACCGAGTCAGCGGCGAGCTGGCGACCAGCAGGAAGCCCTTGGCCCGCGCGATCGCGGCATAGGCATCGAACGCCTTGGGCGTGACGAACTCGGCCACCTTGGCATGGCGCGGCGTCGGCTGCAGATACTGACCCATGGTCAGGAAGTCGATGTCGGCCGAGCGCATGTCGTCCATCACCTGATGGACCTCCAGCCGCTCTTCGCCCAGGCCCAGCATGATGCCGGACTTGGTGAAGATCGACGGATCATGGCGCTTCACGCTTTCCAGCAGGCGCAGTGACGCATAATAGCGCGCACCCGGGCGGATCGTCGGATAGAGCCTGGGGACCGTCTCCAGATTGTGGTTGTAGACGTCCGGCCGCGCCTCGACGATCGATTCGATCGCGGCCTGCGCCTTGTTGCGGAAGTCGGGCGTCAGGATTTCGATCGTGGTGTTGGGCGTCGTCCGGCGCAGCGCCTGGATCACCTTCACGAATTGCGACGCGCCACCGTCGGGCAGGTCGTCACGGTCGACCGAGGTGACGACGATATGGTTCAGCCCCATCTGCGCAGCGGCATCGGCGACATTCTGCGGCTCCATCGCGTCGACCTTGCGCGGCATGCCGGTCTTCACGTTGCAGAAAGCGCAAGCGCGGGTGCAGGTGTCGCCCAGGATCATCACGGTCGCGTGCTTCTTCGACCAGCACTCGCCGATATTGGGACACGCGGCCTCTTCGCAGACGGTCGTCAGGCTCTTCGACCGCATCAACTCGCGCGTGGCGGCAAACCCGACGCTCGTCGGAGCCTTGACGCGGATCCAGTCCGGCTTGCGCGCGCGCACCGGCGCGACCAACGGTGTCAACTCGTTCATGCCCGCGAAATAGCGATGCTGCCCGCCGGACACAATGCTTAGCGTCACACCGAACATATCGGTGGACAGACACATTTTGATATGGAACCGAAACGGCCATGCTCGGGTTCGCCTGCTACAGCATCGTTTCCTTAACTGGATAAGAGAGAGCAATGACCGACTTTAACGACCTCGTGGATGGCTATCAGCGCTTTCGGACCTCCGATTGGCGTCGCCAGCGCGACCGCTGGGCCGAGTTGAAGGAAGGCCAGAGCCCCAAGGTGATGGTCATCGCCTGCTCGGACAGCCGCGTCGACCCCGCCCAGATCTTCGACACACTGCCCGGCGAAATCTTCGTCGTGCGCAACGTCGCCAACCTCGTTCCCCCGTTCGAGACGGGCGGCGGCCATCACGGCGTGTCTGCCGCGCTGGAATTCGCGGTGACGCAGCTGGAAGTGACGGATGTCGTCATCATGGGGCATGGCGCATGCGGCGGCTGCAAGGCTGCACTGACGCAAGGTTTCGCGCATGCCCCCCAGGGCGAAGGCGGCTTCGTTTCGGACTGGGTGAGCCTGCTCGACGGTGCGCGTGAGAAGGTCATCGCCAAGCATGGCGACGGTGCCGACGCCGATGCGATGCGCGAAATGGAGCTGGAATCAGTTCGTACCTCCATCGCGAACCTGCGGACTTTCCCCTTCGTCACCAAGCGTGAGGATGCGGGTACGCTGACCCTGCGCGGCGCCTATTTCGCGATCGCTGACGGCGTGCTGCACCTGATGGACGAAAGCGGCGAGTTCAAGCCCGCCGCTCCGGCGCTGGTCGCGGCTTAACCTGTATATTCCTCCCCTTGCTGGGGAGGAATTGCACCAAACGAAAAGGGCGGACGCCGCATCCGGCGCACGCCCTTTTCCTTGTCCGGCGACCGGGATCAGCCCGCCGAAGCGGCGACCACCTGATCCACGTCCTTCTTCGGCTCGGCGGTCGAGCGCAGCGAGAGCTCGCGCATCTGCTTGCTGCTGGGCAGGCTCGGCGCGCCCATCAGCAGGTCTTCGGCACGCTGGTTCATCGGGAACAGCGAGATTTCGCGCAGGTTCTGCGCACCGCAGATCAGCATGACGATGCGGTCGACACCGGCCGCCATGCCGCCATGCGGCGGCGCGCCATATTGGAACGCGCGGTAAAGGCCGCCGAAGCGCTCCTCGACATCCGCCTTGGACAGGCCGACCTTCTCGAACGCGGCGACCATCAGTTCGGGCGACTGGTTGCGGATCGAACCCGAGGCGATCTCGAAGCCGTTGCAGACCAGGTCATATTGATAGGCCTTGAGCGACAGCGGATCGGCGGAAGTCAGCGCCTCCATGCCACCCTGCGGCATCGAGAAGGGGTTGTGCGCGAACTCGACCTTCTTCTCGTCCTCGTCCCATTCGTAGAAGGGGAAGTCGACGATCCAGCACAGGCGGAACGCGCCCTCCTCGATCAGGCCCAGCTGCTCGGCGACGCGGGTGCGCGCGAGGCCTGCCAGCTTGGCGGCCGCCTCGACCTTGCCCGCCGCGAAGAACAGGCCGTCATCGGGGCCGAGGCCGAGCGCGGCGTAGAGCGCCTCCATGCCCTCGGTGCCATGGTTCTTGGCGATCGGACCACCGAACTCGCCGCCCTTGCGAGTGACATAGCCCAGACCCGCATGACCCTCCGCGCGCGCCCACTCGTTCATCTCATCGAAGAACTTGCGGCTCTTCTCGGCGGTGTTGGGCGCGGGGATCGCACGGACGACACCGCCCGAACCGACGATCTTCTCGAACAGCCCGAAGCCCGAGGTCGTGAAATGCTCGGAGACGTCGGTGATGATGAGCGGATTGCGCAGGTCGGGCTTGTCGTTGCCGTATTTCAGCATCGACTCGGAATAGGGAATGCGCGGGAATTCACCGATCGGGGTGACGGTGCGGCCGTCGGCGAACTTCTCGAAGATGCCGCCGATCACCGCCTCCATCGTCTCCCACACCTCTTCCTGGGTGACGAAGCTCATCTCCAGGTCGAGCTGATAGAACTCGCCCGGCAGGCGGTCGGCGCGCGGGTCTTCGTCGCGGAAGCAGGGTGCGATCTGGAAATAACGGTCGAAGCCCGCGACCATCAGCAGCTGCTTATATTGCTGCGGCGCCTGGGGCAGCGCGTAGAACTTGCCCGGATGGATGCGGCTGGGGACCAGGAAGTCGCGCGCTCCCTCGGGCGAGGAGGCGGTCAGGATCGGCGTCGAATATTCGGTGAAGCCCGCCGTCTCCATGCGACGACGCATGTCGGCGATCACCTGGGTGCGGCGCACGATATTGGCGTGCAGCGTCTCGCGGCGCAGGTCGAGGAAGCGGTACCGCAGGCGGATATCCTCAGGATATTCCTGCTCGCCCGCCACCGGCATCGGCAGTTCCTCGGCGGCCGACAGCACCGTCGCGCCGCGCGCGAACACCTCGATTTCGCCGGTCGCGAGGTTCGCGTTGACCGTCCCCGCCGAGCGCGCCTTCACCACGCCGTCGATCGTCACGACCGACTCGACGCGCACCGCCTCCAGGATGGCGAGCGCGGGCGTGTCGCTGTCGGCGACGATCTGGGTGATGCCGTAATGGTCGCGCAGATCGACGAACAGCACGCCGCCATGATCGCGCTTGCGATGAACCCAGCCGGACAGGCGGACCGTCTGGCCAACTGCTTCGGCGGTCAGCGCGGCGCAGGTGTGAGTGCGATAGGCGTGCATGGCGGACATTCTCTGTACGTCGGGGGGAAAGTGTCGCCGCTTCCGCGCCCACCCCCCTTTTGTCAATCCCAATGTGCCCTAACGGGGCATATGCGCGTTCCTCTTTGTCAACCCGCGCGGGCGGCGCTATGTGCTGCTGATGCACGTTCACCCGTTGATTACCGACAGCGCCACGCTCGCCAATCTCTGCGCCCGTCTCTCGCAATCCGACTATGTGATGGTCGATACCGAGTTCATGCGAGAGAGTACCTATTGGCCCGAACTCTGCCTGATTCAGATCGCCGACACGCAAGAGGCCGCCGCGATCGACCCCAAGGCGCCGGGGCTGGACATGAAGCCGTTGCTCGACCTGCTGGTCGACAATGACGCGGTGCTGAAGGTCTTCCATGCCGGTGGGCAGGATATCGAGATCATCTACAACCTGACCGGCAAGACCCCCCACCCCCTGTTCGATACCCAGATCGCGGCCATGGCACTGGGTCAGGGCGAGCAGATCGGCTATTCCAACCTGGTCGACAGCTGGCTGGGCATCCAGGTCGACAAGGGCGCGCGCTTCACCGACTGGTCGCGTCGCCCGCTCGATCAGCGCCAGGTCGATTACGCGATCGGCGACGTGACTCACCTGGCCGCGATCTTCCCCAAGATGCTGGAGCGGCTGCGCAAGACCGGGCGCGGGGCGTGGCTGGATCAGGAAATGGAGCGGCTCGCCGATCCGGCGCATTACGCCAATGACCCCGATGTCGCTTGGAAGCGGATCCGCGTGTCCGGGCGCAAGCCCGATTTGCTCGGCCGCCTGAAGGCACTGGCGCGCTGGCGCGAACTGGAGGCGCAGGCCAAGGATCTGCCGCGCGGGCGGATCGTAAAGGACGAGACGCTGGCCGATCTCGCCGGGCATCCGCCGCGCAAACAGGCCGATCTGGCCAAGGTGCGCGGCCTGTCCGCGACCTGGGCGGGCAACGATATCGGCGCGCGCCTGATGGATGCGCTCGACGCCGCCGAACCGCTCGGCGCCGATGAGCTGCCTGCGCGCGACGATCGCAAGCCGGGTCTGGGCCGCGAAGGCGCGCTGGTCGCCGATCTGCTGAAGCTGCTGCTCAAGATTCGCGCGCGGGACATCGACGTGGCCCCACGGCTGCTGGCCCGGGCCGACGATCTGGAGATGCTGGCCGCCGGGGTCCGCACCGGCCTGTCGGTGCTGGAGGGCTGGCGTTTCGAGCAGTTCGGTCGCGACGCGCTCGATCTGGTCGAGGGGCGGACCGGGTTCGTCGTCAAGGGCGGCAAGCTGAAGATGGTCCGCACCGCCGAGGAAGCGGCGTGATGCGCGCGCTGGTCCTGGGCATGGCCGTCGGGCTGGTCGCCTGCACGCCGACGCCCAAGCCGGACCAGCAAGCTACGAGCGGTGGCTGCGGCGATAGCAGGGTCGCCAAGCTGGTCGGTCAGGTCTGGAACGAAACACGCCGGGCCGAGACCCTCAAGACCTCCGGCGCACGAAGCCTGCGGGTGATCGCGCCCGGCACGGTCGTAACGATGGATTACCGCCCCGACCGGTTGAACATCGAAACCGATGCGGCGGGACGGATCACCCGCCTCAACTGCGGCTGATCCGCTCCGCCGTCTTGCCGAGCGCGGTGGCGAGTGCTGCGTGGCGGCGCTCCACGGCCTCGCCGTAGAAGCCGCGATCCCCGTCCGTCAGGGCAAGACCCAAAGTCGTGTCGCCCAGAACGAGCGTGGTCCGCTCCAGCGGCCCGGCTAGGCCACCGCTCAACCGCTGCCCCAGACGGATCGCCAGCCCCCAGCTCGTCGCAAGCTTCAACTGCGCCGGACTCGCCAGCTCGGCCAGCGGTGACGGCACGTCGAGGCCACCGCCTAGGCTGGTGTGCAGCGCCTGTGCCAGCATCGCCCGGCCCTCCGCGTCGATCCCGACCCAATTGCCGTGCAGCGCAATCTCCACGCCGCGCTCGGCGCGAAATTCGGGGTTCGCACGCCAGCCCACATCGGCGAGCAGGCAGGCGGCATGGCGTAACCGGGCTTCCGCGACGGCCTCGCCCTCGAACAACGGCGCGATCCAACTTTCGAGAAGATCGCCATGTTCGGGAAAGCGCCCGAGCAACCGCCCTTCCTCCCGCGCGGCGACGATCAGCGGGTCCAGTGCGCGGGTCCTGGCGTCCAGTCCCCCGAAGAGCAGCCCTTCGCGCAGGCCGAAGGCGGAGACGACGGTCGTGCTGCTGCCCAGATGCTTCAGCAGGACGCTGAGCAACGCGGTCGCATCGCCCAGCGTCGCCGCGCGACTGGACGACAGGCCCTTTACCTCGCGCAACCGGGCCTTGCTCAGGTGCGGGATGGTCCGCGACAGCCGCAGGATGTCCACCGGCGTCAGTTCGTAATGATGGATGATCGGCAGCGGATAGTCGGCCAAGGTCATGTCCAGCCGCGCCAGCGCCCGCCACGATCCGCCCACGAGATAGAAGGGCAGGCCACGCCCCCGCCCTTTCCAGCCGGCATCCTCGATCAAGCGGCCGATATGCCGCTCGAAATTCTTGCCGCCCTTTTCGCGCAGGGCGGGGATGCGCAGGACACCCAGCGGAAAGGACACCCGGTCCTCGACGCCGCCGTCGCGGACCCGCACTAGTTCCAGGCTGCCCCCGCCCAGGTCGCCGACGATCCCATCGGCATCCGGGATCGCCGACAACACGCCCTCGCCCGCCGCCTTGGCTTCCTGTTCGCCGGTCAGCAGCTCGACCTCCAGGCCCAGCGACTCGGCACAGGCGATCAGTTCGCCGCCATTGGCCGCGTCGCGCACCGCCGCCGTCGCGACCGTCCGGAGCGTCGCGACGTCCATTTCGCGCGCCAGGCTGGCGAAACGGGCCAGCGCCACCTGCGCCTTGGCGAGCGATGCCGGCTCCATCGCCCCGGTCGCGGCCAGCCCGCGCCCCAGCCCCGCCATGACCTTTTCGTTGAACAGGATCGCGGGTAATCGCGCCGGCCCCTGATAGACGACGAGGCGGACCGAGTTGGAGCCGATGTCGATGATCGCGTTACGCGGCGCGCGGGAACCCACCATCGGTCAGCTTACCCCCGTCAACGCTGCCGCCGGAGCGACAGGGTCGGCACCGCCTTGCTGGTGTCGAGCGCGGCGCCGCGCCCCGAAAGCGAAGGATTGGTCATGAAATACCGATGCAGGTTGAAGGGGCGCTGATCGCCCGGCTGGTCACGGACATAGCTGCCATCCGGCTCCAACTCCCAGCTTTGCTCATTGTCGAGCAGGTTGGCGACCATCACCTGGTCCAGGATCTGGTCGTGCACCGTCGGGTTCAGGATGGGGAGCATATATTCGACCCGGCGATCGAAGTTGCGCGGCATCCAGTCGGCCGACGAAATGAAGACCTTCGCCGAATCGTGCGGCAGCACCTTGCCGTCGCCGAACGCCCAGATACGGCTATGCTCCAGGAAGCGGCCGACGACCGACTTCACACGGATATTCTCCGACATGCCCGGCACGCCGGGTCGCAGGCAGCAGATGCCGCGCACGATCAGGTCGATCTCGACGCCGGCGCCGCTCGCCTCGTAGAGTTTCTCGATCACCAACGGGTCGACAAGTGAGTTGACCTTCGCCCACAGGCTGCTCTTCCGCCCGGCGCGGGCATGGGCGATCTCGGCGTCGATCAACGCCATCAGATTGTGGCGCAGGTCGCGCGGCGAGAGGCTGACGCGGTTCATCGCCACCGGTTCAACATAGCCGGTGATATAGTTGAACATCTGCGCCGCATCGCGCCCGATCAGCGGGTCGGCGGTGAAGAAGCTGAGATCGGTATAGATGCGCGCGGTGATCGGGTGGTAATTGCCCGTGCCGAAGTGGCAATAGGTGCGGAAGCCGCTCCCCTCGCGCCGGACGACCATGGAGACCTTGGCATGGGTCTTCCAGTCGATAAAGCCATAGACGACCTGCACGCCCGCCCGCTCCAGCGCGGAGGCCCAGTAGAGATTCTGCTCCTCGTCGAACCGCGCCTTCAGCTCGACGATGGCGGTCACCGACTTGCCCGCCTCAGCCGCCGCGATCAGCGCGGCGATCACCGCCGACTGCTTGCCCGCGCGGTAGAGCGTCTGCTTGATCGCCACCACGTCCGGGTCCGCCGCCGCCTGTTTCAGGAAGGCGATGACCACCTCGAACGTCTCGTACGGGTGGTGGACGACGATGTCCTTGGCCTTGATCGCCGCGAAACAGTCACCCGCAAATTCGCGGATGCGCTCGGGAAAGCGCGGCGCATAGGGCGGGAACTTCAGGTCCGGGCGATCCTCGTCGACCAGCATGTCCAGGTCGCCGATGCCGAGCAGATTGCCGCTCTCGGTGATGATCGCATCCGATCCGCCGAGCTCGTCGCGCAGCACGTCGGCCAGCTCGTCGGGCATCCCGGTTTCCAGCTCCAGCCGGATTACCCGACCGCGCCGCCGCCGCTTGATCGCATTGGCGAAGTAGCGGACCAGATCCTCGGCCTCTTCCTCGATCTCGATATCGCTGTCGCGCAGCACCCGGAACGTCGCCGCGCCATTCACGACATAGCCCGGGAAGAGCAGCCCGGAGAAACGGCGCAGGATCGTCTCGATCGCGACATAGCGCGCACCCTCGCCCGGCAGACGGACGAAGCGCGGCATGGTCGCCGGGATCATTACCAACTCGCGAATCGGCGCCTTGTCCGACACACGGGTCAGGTCGAAGATCATCGACAGACCCTTGTTGGGGATGAACGGAAAGGGGTGCGCCGGGTCCAGCGCCTGGGGCGTCAGGATCGGGAAGATCTGGTCGCGGACATGCCCCTCCAGCCAAGCGCTCGCCTCCTGGTCGATCGCGTCGCGCCGCAGGACGAAGATACCCGCCTCATCGAGGAGGTTGCGCAGGTCGCCCCAGACCTCCTGCTGGCTGGCCATCAGCCGGTCAGCCTCGGCGACGATACCGCTCAGCTGCTGCCCCGGCGTCAGCCCGTCGACCGAGCGCTGCTCGACATCCTGGGCCTGCTGACCCTTCAGGCCCGCCACGCGGACCATGAAGAACTCGTCGAGGTTCGACCCCGAGATCGACAGGAAGCGCAGCCGTTCGAGCAGCGGATGCGCGGTATTGCACGCCTCCTCCAGCACCCGGCGGTTGAAGGCCAGCCATGATAGCTCGCGATTGAAATACCGCCCATTGGGCTCGGCCGAGAAATGATCGTCGTCCGGTTCGGACATTTGCGCGATATGGGCAGGACGTGTCATCATTTCTCGCTTGGCTTCACGGTTCGGCGATCAGACCGGCCGCGATCAGAGTGGATCGTGCAAGGGGAATCGACAAGCGCGCACGCCGTTCCATCGCCCCCTGATCGAGCATATCCACCGCGCGGATGACAGAAAGGTGACTACGCTCGATCCGAAGGGTCAACCATTCGATCAGATCGGGCCGTGCATCCAGGCCGCGTCGCTCGAACAGATGCTCGAACAGCCCGGCGACCAGTTCGTCGTCGGGCGGTCCGATCTCCGCCAGACTGCTGTTCGCCAGGCGCGAACGCAGGTCGGGCAGCTTCACCTGCCAGCGCGGCGGCGGCGCATCGGCGACGATCAGCAGCGGCAGCCGATCGGCCTGCGCCCGGTTCCAGGCGTGGAAGATCTGCACCTCAGGCACGCGTTCGGCATCGTCGATGATCGTGCCGCCGGTTCGCGCGGCGAAAATGCGCGCCAGCAGCGATCGCCCGGACTTGCGCGGGCCGGTCAGGATCGCGGCCATGGTCGGCCACGCTTCCCATTGTTCCAGCATCCGTGCCGCCAGTCGGTTGGACTCGGTCATCAGGAACGCATCGGATCGGGGGTCCGCCGGCCATTGCAGCGGCAGCGCCATCTGGTTCATCCGGTAATCACACTATCCGATGGAAGCGCAGGTGCATTCACCTGCGGCGCGCGTCGAACGCGCAGGGTGGTGCCCGAACCGGACACCTGGAAACCGCGCTGCTCAAGCGCGCGGCGAAGCTGATCCGGATCGCCGTCATAGGTCACCGCCATGATCGACACGCCGCCCAGCGCCAGGCTGGTCGTACCCGCCCGGACGACGCCGGGGATCGAGCGCACCAGACTTTCGGCATTGGCGACCGCGCTGGCGGTGGGCGCGTCATATTGGAGCGTGACGGCGATGCCAGCACCCGTCGAGGCGATCGTGGCATCGAGCCCCGAGATCGGCTCCTCGCCGGGCGTCGTATCGTCGATGACCGGGGCCTGTGGCTTGGGCGGCGGCCTCAGGGTCGAATCGGGGTGCAGCGCGCCGCTGGCCAAGGCCCGCTGGTACAGGCCATCCAGCCGCGCCACGCCGGTGTCGAGCAACTGGTTCAGCCCGTCCGTGCTGCCGACTCGCAGGGTGATCGTGCCGAGCAACGCATTGTCCGGGCCATGGCGCGCCTCGAACACGCCGATCACGGGCCCGCCGGGCCATTGCCGATAGAGATGAACCACCGGGATCAGGATGTCCGATGCGCCATATTGGTCCAGGATGGTCCGCCACCATCCGCGCGAGCGCCGGCCGATCTGGCCGACATTCAGATAGAGCGGATCGGCACCCGTTCCGGCGGGCCGGACATAGTCGATCGTGCTGTTGCCGGTGCGGAACCGGGCCCAGGCCTGTTGCCAGGGCGTGCGCGTCTCGAACATCTGCGAGACGCCGCCCGACACCTGAAGCGGCATGACCAGCATCGGCGGCGAGCGGTCGGCATAGGCCGACACGCCCAGCACGGACGCCGCACGCACCCGGTCGAACAGCACGCCCAGCTTCGCGACATAGCGGGTCGGGCCGATCTGTTCATTCTCGACGACGATGCCGCTGACCAGCGAATCGAGCAGGCCGTCAGAGGCGCCCATACCGCTCCGCCCCAGCCGCTGCGCCAGCATGGCCCAAGCTTTACGCTGGGCGATACGCCAGCCGCCGAGGCGAGCGGCCTCGGCCGTCTTGCCCGAAACATCGACGGCCACGCCCGTCACTTCATAGGAGCCGCCATTGTCGACCGGCGCGACGCCACGCGCCTGCCCGTCGATCTGGGCCAGCACGGCACCGCCCCCGGCACACAGGCCGACAAGCGCGGCCAGGCCGAATATCATGGAGGGCGAACGCAAACGCATCGCGGCCTTTTGGCGAACCAGACGTGGAAATCCAAGCGCGATGTCGCTAACCGGCAAACATGACCGACCATAGCACGCCGTCCCCCACCTCCTCGCCCGCCGAAACGGGCACGTCATACACCTATGCCGATGCGGGCGTTTCGATCGCCGCAGGCAATGCGCTGGTCCGCGCGATCGGCCCGCTTGCCAAGGCGACGCGCCGGCCGGGTGCCGATGCGGACCTGGGCGGGTTCGGCGGCTTCTTCGACCTGAAGGCGGCGGGCTTCACCGATCCGCTGCTGGTCGCAGCGAATGACGGCGTCGGCACCAAGCTGAAGCTCGCCATCGAACATGACCGCCATGACGGCGTCGGCATCGACCTGGTCGCCATGTGCGCCAACGACCTGGTGGTGCAGGGTGCCGAACCCCTGTTCTTCCTTGATTATTACGCGACCGCCAAGCTGGAAGGCGATGTGCCCGAGCGCGTGATCGCCTCGATCGCCGAGGGTTGCCGTATCGCGGGCTGCGCGCTGATCGGCGGTGAGACGGCCGAGATGCCCGGCATGTATGCCGCCGGGGACTATGACCTGGCGGGCTTCTGCGTCGGCGCGGTCGAGCGCGATCAGGTGCTGACCGGCGCGACCATCGGCGAGGGCGACGTGATCCTGGGCCTGGCATCGTCGGGCGTCCATTCCAACGGCTTCTCGCTCGTCCGCCGCCTGGCGGCCGACAAGGGCTGGAAGCTCGATCGCCCGGCCCTGTTCGATCAGGACCAGTTGCTGATCGACGCGCTGATGGCGCCGACTCGCATCTATGTCCGCGCGCTGCTGCCCTCCATCAAGGCGGGTGCGATCAAGGGCCTGGCCCATATCACCGGCGGCGGCCTCCTCGAAAACATTCCGCGCGTCCTGCCGAAGGGCGCCCACGCCATCGTCGATGCCGATGGCTGGGAGCAGCCGCGCCTGATGGCCTTCCTGCAGGCCCAGGGCGGGATCGAGCCCGAGGAAATGGCGCGCACGTTCAACTGCGGCATCGGCATGGCGGTGATCGTCGGGGCCGACCAGGCTGAGGCGGTGGCCGAGACGCTCCGCGCGGCCGGCGAGACGGTCGTGACCGTCGGCCGGATCGCCGCGGGCGAGCGCGGCTGCACCGTCAAGGGATCGGCAGGCACCTGGAGCGCCAAGGCGGACTGGACCGCGACCCATGTCGGCTGACAAGCGGGTCAAGGTCGGGATCCTGATTTCCGGCCGGGGTTCGAACATGCAGTCGCTTGTCGCGGCGTCGCAAGCGCCGGGCGCGGCCTATGAGGTAGCGCTGGTCGCCTCCGACAAGCCGGACGCGGCGGGCCTTGCCTGGGCGAGCGAACAAGGGATCGCGACCTTCGCCCTGTCCCCCAAGGGGATCGGCAAGCCCGCCTACGAAGCGGCGATCGACCAGGCACTGCGCGATGCGGGTGTCGAGATCATCGCGCTGGCGGGATATATGCGGCTGCTGTCGAGCGCGTTCGTCGCGCGGTGGCGGGGGCGTATCCTAAATATCCACCCGTCTTTGCTGCCGCTCTACAAGGGTCTCGACACCCATGCCCGCGCGATCGCCGCGGGCGACGGCAAGGCGGGCTGTTCGGTCCATATCGTCACCGAAGAGCTGGATGACGGCGAAGTGCTGGGCCAGGCGGACGTGCCGATCCTGCCCGGTGACGACACAGCGGCACTTGCGGCGCGCGTGCTCGTTGAGGAGCATCGCTTATATCCTCAAGTGCTGACGGAGTTTGTGCGCCGATGACCGATTTCCTGACCCGCATCCGCGACATCGCCATGCTGCTGCCGGGCGCGACCGAGCAAAGCGAGGGCAGCGAGACCCGCTTTCTGGTCGAGGGCCAGGCGTTCGTCCGCATCCATGACGGTGCGTCGGGCCTGCATGTGTGCGTCGCCGATGAGGGGACGGAGCCGCACTGGACCGAGATCGCCTTGTCCGACGATAGCGACTGGACGCTGATCGAGGACCGGATCGCGCGCAGTTGGGAACTCGTCGCGCCGAACGCGCTGCTGGAGGCGGGCGGCCGATGAGCGCTTCGGCAGGGGACGAAGCCGCAGACCGCGCCAAGTCGCGGCGGCGGCTGCTGACGCTGGCCGAGTTCGTAGCGGTGGCGGGCCTGCTCGTCGCGGCGTTGACCCTCTATCTCAACTGGTCTCAGCGTCGCAACGACGCCGCCGACAAGGCGGCAGCCGCCTCGGCGCAGCGCAACGAACGCGCGCGATTGGACCTGACCGCGACGGTCGAGGGGGATGGCCGTCGCTTGGCGCTGCGCGATCCCAACCATGATCTGCAGGACGTTACGATCGACTTCCCGAGGAAATCGGGCATCGGGCGTCAGGCACCGATTGGCGATCCGGCCATCGAAGCAGAGCCCATTGCCGGCCCGATCCTGGCCCTGACCGACGGTCAGGCCGACACCAAGGAGGGCCGCCTGCCGGTCCTCGTCACGACGCGCTATTGGGACGGCGACACGGCGCGGACCGTGACGGGCCTCTATGACCTGATCTGGAGCACCCATGGCCGCCTGTTGCGCGGGCGGACGTTGCGGCTGGAGGGGCTGCGGCTTCGCGACCGGAACGGTACGACCGCCAAGCTCGATGCCGCATGGGCGGCCAAGCGCGGTTAAAGCGACCGGGCGTAGACCACATCGTCATAAAGCGTGTCGCCGACCTGGAACTGTCGCGTGCCCGCCAATGCAAAGCCTTCGCGCTCGTAAAAGGCGCGGGCGACCCTGTTGATGCCCAGCACACCCAAAAGCATACGGCGGCGACCGAGCGCCCGCGCTTCGTCGATCGCTATCGCCATCAACCGATGGCCCAGCCCCGTGCCGCGCGTCAGCGACAGGGCATAGATGCGGCGAAGCTCGATATCGCGGGCATCGGTGTCGATGGGTAGGTCCGGCGGGACCAACAGGCTATAGCCGACCGGCGCGCCGCCGTCGGGATGCTCGGCCAGCGTGGCGACACAGGCGCCATCCGCGATCCAGCGCTCGAATTTGGCGGGCGAGCTATTAATGGTGCAGTGATGCACCATGTCGGGACCTGCAATGATCCCGGCAAATGTCTCGAGGAAAGTCGCGGCCGCGACGAGCGATAGCGCGGGCGCATCGCCCGGCTCCGCCCGTCGCAGCCGCCACGGCATCAGCCGACGATTTCTTCGGGCTTGAAGAAATAGGCGATCTCGATCTCGGCATTCTCGTCCGAGTCCGAACCATGGACGGTGTTGGCTTCGATCGACTCGGCCAGTTCCTTGCGGATCGTGCCCGGCTCGGCGTTGGCGGGGTTGGTCGCGCCCATGATGTCGCGGTTGCGCTGCATCGCATTCTCGCCCTCGAGCACCTGCACGACGACCGGACCCGAGATCATGAACTCGACCAGATCGTTGAAGAAGGGACGCTCCTTATGGACCGCGTAGAAGCCTTCAGCCTGCTCGCGGGTCATCTGGATACGCTTCGAGGCGACGACGCGCAGGCCGGCTTCCTCCAGCATCTTGGTGACGGCGCCGGTCAGGTTGCGGCGGGTCGCGTCGGGCTTGATGATCGAAAAGGTACGGTTCGCGGCCATGATGGTCACGCAGCTCCTGAATTAAGGTGTTGGCTGGAAGTGGCGCCGCCCTAGTCGCGGCGGGGTTGCAATGCAATGTCTTATGCCAGTCTCTCATTCCTCCCCTGCAAGGGGAGGGGGACCAGCGGAGCTGGTGGAGGGGTGTTCCCGCTGATGCTGACACCCCTCCGTCAGCCCTGCGGGCTGCCACCTCCCCTTATAGGGGAGGAAAAACTTACGCCGCCTGTTCCCAGCGGCCCTGGTCGTTCTGTTTCCAATAGCGCCGCTCGACGCCTTCGCGGTCCGCCAGCGCACGCCAGGCCGCCCGTGCTTCGCCGATCCGGTCGCCGTCGAAGAAATGAAACACGCGGTCGAACGTCAACGCCGCGTCGCGCCACACCCCGTCCGCCAGTGCGATGTGACGCGCGTTGTTGGCGGGCTGCACCTCGCCCGCGATCAGGATCGGCTGGGCGCTGTCATCGCCTTCCCCGGCCTGGGCATGGGGCAGGAAGCCGTCCGCCGGGATCATCCATAGCTGCCGGTCGAGCGCGGCGCGCTGTTCGGCGTCGCCGCTCACGACCAGCAACCGGCCGCCACCCATCAGCACCCGGTCGGCGATCACGGGCAGCAGCCGATCGAGCGGCGCGAGCGTCAGATGATAGAAATCGACCTGCATCGCGCCGCCCTTCCCGTCCTTTACGCCTCGAACCGGTCCGCGACGAACTGCTCGAGCAGGCGCACGCCGTAACCGGTCGCGCCCTTGTCATGGTTCACACCCGGCTTGTCCGACCAGACCATGCCCGCAATGTCCAGATGCGCCCAGGCGACGCCCTCATTGATGTAGCGCTTCAGGAACTGCGCCGCCGTGATCGAACCGCCACCGCGCGGGCCGACATTCTTCATGTCGGCGATCTGGCTGTCGATCAGCTTGTCATAGGCGTCGGACAGCGGGAAGCGCCACAGCTTCTCGTCGGTGGCCTTGCTGGCCGCCAGCAGCGCATCGGCCAGCGAATCGTCATTGGCGAACAGGCCGCCATGCTCGTTGCCCAGGCTGATGATCATCGCGCCGGTCAGGGTGGCAAGATCGACGATGGTCGAGGGCGAATGCACCTTCTGGACCCAGGTCAGCGCGTCGCACAGGACCAGGCGGCCTTCGGCGTCGGTATTGATGACCTCGATCGTCTGGCCCGACATGGAGGTGACGACGTCACCGGGGCGCTGCGCATTGCCGTCGGGCATGTTCTCGACAAGGCCCATGACGCCGACGACATTGGCCTTGGCCTTTCGCGCGGCGAGCGCCTTCATGGCACCGGCCACGGCGCCCGCGCCGCCCATGTCCCACTTCATGTCCTCCATGCCCGCGGCGGGCTTGATCGAGATGCCGCCGGTGTCGAAGGTCACGCCCTTGCCGACCAGCGCCACCGTTTCGGCATCGGCCGCGCCGCCATTCCACTTCAGGACCAGCAGCCGCCCTTCGCGCACCGAGCCCTGGCTGACGCCCAGCAGCGCGCCCATGCCCAGGTCGCGCATCTGCGCCTCGTCCAGCACGGTGACTTCCAGGCCGAGTCCCTCGACATCGCTCAGGACCCGCTCGACGAAGCTTTCCGGATAGAGCTTGTTCGGCGGTTCGGACACCAGCGTACGGGTCAGCTCCAATCCGCCATTGACCGCATGGATGCGGGCATAGGCGGCCTCGGCTTCCGCACCGGCATCGACGATCGCGATACGGGTCAGGGTCGGCTTCGCGCTTTCGGGCAGCTTGGTACGGTACACGTCATAGCGCCAGCCACGCTGCACGGCCGCACCGGCAAAAGCGGCGATCGCAGCCGCCGACGGCTTGTTGCCCAGGCCCGTCAGGACGACCGAGGCGGCGGAGGCGGTGGTGAGCAGCTTGGCGGTCAGCGCACCGCCCGCCTTGCGCCAATCCGCCTCGCTGCTCGTACCGACGCCCAGCAGGACGACACGCCGCACGCCAGCATCGGCCGGGGCGAAGAACTCGACGACCGAGCCCGCCTCGCCCTTGAACCGCGCCGCCGCGATGGCGGCCTTGCCCAGCGCGACCATGCCTTCGCCGCCGGCCTGGCCGATGTCGGTCTGGTCCTTGCCCAGCGGGAGAACCAGGACGTCGTCGGATTCGGCGGAGGCATTGAACGCGATCTGCATGAGGAACCTCTGATCAACTGATAACGAATGCTACCATCTAGGCCTTGTATCGAACGAGGCAAGCGCGCGATTGCAGCAAACCGCCGGTGATGCGATAGGCGGGCGTTCAGTGGCGTCACCCGGCCGGGGGAGGCTTATCATCGTGTCGGCAAGGACGGACCGGATATCATCGTGCGCAGATTGACGCTTCTGACCGGCAGCGCCCTGCCCTTGGCCCTCGTCCTGGCCTCGCCCTCGGCGGCGCAGGATCTCCAGGATCGCGCGGTCGCGCCGCCGCCCAGCGAAGGGCCAGCGCCCGCAGATCCCGATCAGGTCCGCTTCAGTTCCGATCAGCTCGAATATGACATGAACGCCGATATCGTGACCGCGACCGGCGAAGTCCGCATGATCCGGCAGGGCCAGCGGCTGCGCGCCGACAAGGTGACGTGGAATCGCAAGACCGGAAAGGTGCTGGCGACCGGCAACATCGCCGTCACCAATCCCCAGGGCGACATCGCCTATGGCGACCAGATCGAGCTGACCGATTCGCTCAAGGACGGCGTGGTCGACAATATGCTGGTCGTGCTGGAACAGGGTGGCCGGCTCTCCGCCGTTCGCGGTACGCGGCAGACCGACGGAACGGTCAATCTGGAACGCGCCGCCTATACGCCCTGCGCGGTCGAGACGTCGGAGGGCTGCCCCAAGGAGCCGTCCTGGAAGATCACAGCCGTCCGCGTCACCTATCGCCCCGACCGCGAGCGCATCTATTTCAACGGCGCGAAGCTCAATCTGTTCGGCCTGCCGACCATTCCGCTGCCGCGCCTGTCCGCGCCGGTCGGACCTGGCGGCGACAGCGGGTTCCTGACGCCCGACATCCGGCTCGACCGGGTCAATGGCGTCGATGTTGCGGTCCCCTATTACTGGCGCCTGGCACCCAATAAGGGCCTGACGGTCACGCCCCATGTGTTCAGCGCCGTGCTGCCGATGCTGGAGGCGCAATATGAGGCGCTGACCACGAAGGGCGCGTTCCGCATCACGGGCTACGGCACCGCCAGCCGTCGCAGCGACGACCTGAACACGCTCAACCCCACCGACACGACCCAGGCGTTTCGCGGCTATCTGGACGCGGTCGGCCGTTTTCAGTTTTCGCCCGAATGGAGCCTGTCGGGCTCGATGCGGATCACCACCGACCGTACCTTCCTGCGCCGCTATGACATTTCGCGCGACGACCGGCTCCGCACCACCGCCAGCCTGGAGCATATCGACGCCAACAGCTATTTCGCGCTGACCGGCTGGTATGTCGAAACGCTGCGCGTCAACGATCCGCAGGGGCAGCAGCCGATCGCGCTGCCCGAACTCGACTATCGCCGACGCTTCAACGACCCGTGGCTGGGCGGCAAGTTCGAGCTGGAGCTGAACACGCTGGCGATCAGCCGGACCGCCGGACAGGACACGCAGCGGGCCTTTGCCAGTATGCGCTGGGACCTGCGCCGCCTGACCAACTGGGGGCAGGAGGTGACGTTCACCGCCTATGGCCGGGGCGACGCCTATAACGCCAACAACATCGCCACGACGCCCCTGGTCTATCAGGGGTTGGCCGGGTTCCAGGGCCGCGTCATCGGCGCGCTGGCGGTGGATGTGCAGTGGCCGTTCGTCGGCGAGCTTTGGGGCGGCAGCCAGCGCTTCACCCCGCGCGTGCAGATCGTCGCCAGCCCGCCCATCCGCAATATCGGCATTCCGAACGAGGACGCCCGCTCGGTCGACCTGGAGGATTCCAACCTCTTCGCGCTGAACCGCTTCCCCGGCTATGATCGGTTCGAGGATTCGACCCGCATCACTTACGGCGCGCAATGGGCGCTGACCCTGCCGGGCTTCACCCTGGACACATTGGTCGGGCAGAGCTTCCGCCTGAACGACCGGCCGACGATCCTCTATCCCGGTACCGGCCTGTCGGATCGCTGGTCGGACATCGTCGGCCGGACGGAGATCCGGTTCCGCGACTTCCTGTCGCTGACCCATCGGTTCCGCCTGGACAAGGACAGCTTCGCCGTTCGTCGCAACGAGGTCGACGCCACGGTCGGGTCGCGCTCCACCTATTTCCAGGTCGGCTATCTTCAGCTGAACCGCAACATCTTCACCTCGATCGAGGATTTGCAGGATCGTCGGGAACTCCGCCTGGCGGGCCGCGTCCAGTTCGCGCGCTTCTGGTCCGCCTTTGGCTCGACCGTGATCGACCTCACTACCAGGGCGGAAGACGCGCTGTCACTGGCCAACGGGTTCGACCCGATTCGCCACCGGTTGGGCGTGCAATATGAGGATGACTGCCTGCGGCTCGGCTTCACCTGGCGACGCGACTATGTGAACACCGGCGACGCCCGGGCAGGCAACAGCTTCCTGTTGACTCTGGCGTTCACCAATCTCGGCCGCTAAGCCGGTATTCAGCATGGGCGAACCATATCGCGACGGTTACGCGCCTTCGTCAGGCGCGATGGGGATCACAGACACGGTGAAGCACGACATTCGTACCAAGGGCCGCCGCCTCCGCGCGGGCGCAACGTTGATGCTGGTCGCGATCGCGTCCGGCGCGCTGGCGCAGACCGTGCCCGATCAGACCGTGCCGGACACGGGCGGGCTCAACATCCCGTCGAACATGCAGCTGTTCGGCAAGCTGGACCCCAATGTCCGCAAGCCGACCGCGATCGTCAACGACACGGTGCTGACCCAGACCGACATCGACCAGCGCATGGCGCTGGCCATGGCGCTGAACAACGTCACCAACCTGTCGGCCGAGGATCGCGACCGGCTGCGGATGCAGATCCTGCGCCAGCTGATCGACGAGACGCTGCAGATCCAGGAGGCCAAGACCGCCGAGATCACCGTCACGACCGACGAGATCAACCAGGCCTATGCCCGCTTCTCCAAGCAGTTCGGCAAGTCGCCCAGCGAGATGACGACCTTCCTGCGCAGCGTCGGCTCATCCGACAAGTCGATGCGCCGCCAGATCGAGGGTGAGCTGGCCTGGAGCCGGTACCTGCGCAAGCGGGTCGAGCCGTTCGTCAATGTCGGCGACGAAGAGGTCAACGCCATCAAGGCACGCCTGGAGGCTGCCAAGGGCACCGAGGAATATAACCTCAAGGAAATCTTCCTCTCGGCGAACGAGGCGACGCAGCAGCAAGTCTTTGCCAATGCGCGTCAGATCATCGCCGAAATCCAGAAGGGGCAGCAGCCCTTCGAATATTTCGCGCGCAGCTTCTCCGAAGCGTCGACCCGCGCGGTGAACGGCGATCTGGGCTGGGTCCGCGCGGCGCAGCTGCCGCCGGAACTGCAGGCCGCGGTCCAGCAGATGCAGGTCGGCCAGGTTGCCGGACCGATCCAGATCCCGGGCGGCTTCTCGATCCTGTACCTGACCGACAAGCGCCAGGTGCTGACCGCCGACCCGCGCGATTCGCGCCTGTCGCTCAAGCAGCTCACCGTGAAGTTCCCGGCGGGTACGACCCAGGCCCAGGCCAGCGGCCGCGCGGCCGAGTTCGCCAAGGCGACCCAAGCGATTCGCGGCTGCGGCGACGTTCAGCGCGTTGCGACCGCGCTGAAGGCCGAGGTGGTCGACAATGACCAGGTGACGATCCGCCAGCTGCCAGCACCACTACAGGAAATCCTGCTGAAGATGCAGATCGGCCAGGCGACCCCGCCCTTCGGTTCACCCGAACAGGGCGTTCGCTCGCTGGTGCTGTGCGACCGCGAGGAGCCGCGCTCGGGCAACCTGCCGACCAACGACCAGATCCAGAACCAGGTCGAGCAGCAGCGCGTCAACCTGCGTGCCAACCAGAAGATGCGCGATCTGCGTCGCGACGCGGTGATCGAATATCGTTGATGGGGGCAAAGCGATGATCCGGCCGCTGGCGATTTCCATGGGCGACCCGGCCGGGATCGGGCCGGAGATCATCGCCAAGGCCTGGACTGCGCGCCGCGACGCTGGCCTGCCGCCTTTCGTGGCGGTCGGCGACGCGCGCGCGATCGAACGGGTCTGGGACGGCCCGGTCGTCCGCGTATCCGACATCGCCAGCGCACTCGCCGCCTTTGACGAGGCGCTCCCCATCCTGTCGGTCGACGACGCAGGCGAAATTCGTCCCGGCCAGCCCGATGTCGAGGGCGCGCGCTGTGCGCTCCATTCGCTCGAACTCGCGGTCGGCCTGGTCCGCTCTGACGCCGCCAGCGCCTTGGTGACGGGCCCGGTCAGCAAGGCCCAGCTCTACGATATCGGTTTCACCCATCCCGGCCAGACCGAGTTCGTCGCGGAGCGCTGCGGCGTCTCGGGCGCCAATGCGGTCATGATGCTGGCGGGGCCGACCCTGCGCGTCGTGCCGATCACGACGCATGTGCCGCTGGCAGCCGTATCGGCCCTGTTGTCGGTCGAGTTGATCGTCGCCAAGGGGCGGGCCACGGCGCGCGGTCTTTGCAGGAATTTTGGGATCTGGAACCCGCGCCTGGCCTTTGCCGGCCTCAACCCCCATGCCGGGGAAAGCGGCGCGATCGGGCGCGAGGAAATCGAACTGATCGAACCGGCCATCGCCCAGTTGCGGGCCGAGGGAATCGACGCGACCGGCCCCTTCGCTGCCGACACGCTGTTCCATCCGCGCGCGCGCACCGCCTATGACGCGGCGCTGTGCTGCTATCACGACCAGGCGCTGGTGCCGATCAAGACGCTGCATTTCGACGAGGGCGTCAACATCACGCTGGGCCTGCCGATCGTGCGGACCTCGCCCGATCACGGCACCGCGTTCGGCATCGCCGGGCAGGACCGTGCGCATCCCGGGGCGATGATCGCCGCCATCGCAATGGCCGGGGAAGCATCCCGGCGGCGGGCCGAAGCCGCCGCCTGACATGGATCCCGTTACGCCCCTGCCGCCTTTGCGCGACGTCATCGCGCGCCATGGTCTGTCCGCATCCAAGTCGCTGGGCCAGAATTTCCTGTTCGACGGCCAGTTGCTGGCCCGGATCGCCGCCATTCCAGGCGACCTGACCGATCAGGATGTCCTGGAGATCGGGCCCGGCCCCGGCGGGTTGACCCGCGCGCTGCTGATGGCGGGCGCGAAGGTCACCGCGATCGAACGCGACCGCCGCTGTATCCCGGCGCTGGCCGAACTGTCCGAGGCGTTTCCCGATCGGCTGAAGGTGATCGAAGGCGACGCCCTTCGCATCAACGCGCCCGAATTGTTCGAGCGCAAGCCGCACATCGTCTCCAATCTGCCCTATAATGTCGGCACGCCGCTGCTGGTCGGCTGGCTGTCCGGGGCATGGCTGCCCTGGTGGCAATCCTGCACGCTGATGTTCCAGAAGGAAGTCGCCGAGCGGGTCGTGGCAGCACCCGACCAGTCGTCCTACGGTCGCCTGGCGGTACTGACCCAGTGGCGCAGTGAGGCGCGGATTGCGATGCCGGTCCATCGTTCCGCCTTCACGCCGCCGCCCAAGGTGATGTCGGCGGTGGTTCATATCACGCCCAAGCCCGCGCCAGAGGGCGTGACCTTCCGCACGCTAGAGCGCCTGACCGCCGCCGCCTTCGGCCAGCGCCGCAAGATGCTGCGTCAGAGCCTGAAGCCGGTGACCGGGGCGGTCGAAGCGCTGGAGGCGATCGGCATAGATCCGGCGCGCCGCGCCGAGACTCTGTCGGTGGACGAATTCGTCGCTATCGCGCGCGCCCTGGGGTGAATATCCATTCCTCCCCTGCAAGGGGAGGTGGCAGGCCAAAGGCCTGACGGAGGGGTGTCACCCTCTCGATAGCGGAACACCCCTCCCCCCTTACAGGGGGAGGAATTGGGACATGCCCTTACGGCGTCGGCGGTGTCTTCGTGTCGACCTGCGCGGTCGTCACGGCCGCGGGCGGCCCCTTGGCGATCTGCGCGGCGAGCGCCGTCGCATCGGCGCAGTCGCTTTTGCAGAGTGTCTTGATCTTCGCGAGATTGTCCTTCGCGCGCGTCACCGCACCGCGCTGGACCAGGGCCTCGCCCTGCCCGCGCAGCGCACGCGTGTCGTTCGGGTCGAGCAGCAGTGCCTCACGATACAGACGGATCGCCTTGCCGGGCAGACCGCGCGCATCGGCGACCTCTGCCAGCAGGACGAAGGCGGCGCGGTTGCGCGGATCGACCGTAACGGCTGTTTCCAGCACATCGGTCGCGCCTTCGAGATTGCCCGCCGCCTTCAGGCCGCGTCCCTGTTCCAGCAACTGAAGCGAACGGGCGTCGATCTGATTGTCCGGGCGCTGGCCGCTGAGTGATGTGGAAATCGAAACCACCGCCAGGGCGGCGGCGGCGGCCAGGGACGACAAACGCATGAGGAACTCCGGACGTGGCACTGGGGCCGATGCTAGCATGGCGCCCGGAGGCAGGCGACAAAAAACCCGTCCGTGCCATGCGTGGCGGGATCGAGCCGCTGGCCAAGCCCATGGGACGAACCGATCGCCGGTTCGACGGGCAGAGTGGACCAGCCGGGATGACCGGCGAGGAACGTCGCCACCTGGTCCGTTCCCTCGGCATCGAGCAGCGAGCAGACGATATACACCAGCCGCCCGCCAGGCTTCACCAGGGTCGCGCCGACCTCCAGCACCTGCCGCTGCATATCCGACAGGCGGGCGAGCCGCTCGGGCGTCAGCCGCCAACGCGCTTCCGGATTGCGCCGCCACGTTCCCGTACCGGAGCAGGGCGCGTCGATCAGCACGCCATCGGCCTTGCTTGCCCAGTCGGCGAGCATTTCCGTTTCCCGACCGGGGTTGAGCAGACGGCTCTCCACGATCGTTGCCCCGGCCCGTTCGGCGCGTGGCGCCAGCCTCTGCAACCGGGCGCGGTCGATATCGCAGGCGAGAAGCGTGCCCTGATTGGCCATCGCCGCTGCGATCTGCAACGTCTTGCCACCCGCGCCGGCGCATAGATCGACCAGCCATTCGCCGGGCTGGGCATTCAGGGCCGCGCCGACCAACTGGCTGCCTTCGTCCTGAACCTCGACCAGACCGGCGCGGTAGATGTCGGACGCTTCGACCGCCGTTCCGTTCGGGAGCCGGAGGCCCAGCGGCGCGTGCGGCGTCGGACTCGCCTCGGGCCATTGCTCCAGCACCGCCTCGCGATTGGTCGCCAGGCTGTTGACGCGAATATCCAGCGGCGCCCGGCCGACGAGCGCCCCCTGCTGCCGTTCGTCCAGTCCGGACTCGGCCAGCGCCTCGACCAGCCAGTCCGGGGCCACGCCCCGCTCGGCACGGGGCTCGTTGGATCGGATCGGTGCCGGACCATGACCTTCGCCGTCAAAGGTCGCGGCGACGGCCGGGTCGATGTCCGCCAGCGCCACCATGGCGGCGCGGCCCGATGCCGGCACTGGCCCAGCCAGCCGGATGGCGGCATAGACCAGCTCGCGTACCGCACGCCGGTCCTTCGATCCGGCATAGCGCCGTGTCGCGAAATAGCGGGCGATCAGCGTGTCCGCCGCCGCGCCGCCACTGGCAGCTGCAGCGACGATCTCGTCAAGCAATTCGATCGCCGCCTGGGTGCGGGCGCCGGGGGTCATGCGCGGGCGTCCTTGGACTTAGCGGGTCGGGTAATTGGGGGCCTCGCGCGTGATCGTCACGTCATGGACGTGGCTTTCCTTCAGGCCAGCGCCGGTGATCTGGACGAACTGCGCCCGCTCGCGCAGGGCTTCAAGCGTCGCCGAGCCGGTATAGCCCATCGCCGCCTTGATGCCGCCGACCAGTTGGTGGATGACGTCGCGCGCCGGCCCCTTATAGGCGACCTGGCCCTCGATGCCCTCGGGCACCAGCTTCATCTGGTCCTTGATATCGCCCTGGAAATAGCGATCCGCCGAGCCGCGGCCCATCGCGCCGACCGAGCCCATACCGCGGTAGGACTTATAGGCGCGCCCCTGATACAGGAAGGTCTCGCCCGGCGCTTCCTCAGTGCCCGCCAGCAGCGAGCCGACCATGCAGGCGCCAGCACCCGCCGCCAGCGCCTTGGCAAGATCGCCCGAGGTGCGCAGGCCGCCATCGGCGATCACCGGCACGCCCGACTTCCAGCCTTCCTCGGCGCAGTCCATCACGGCGGTCAGCTGCGGCACACCGACACCCGCGACGACGCGGGTGGTGCAGATCGAGCCCGGCCCGATGCCGACCTTCACCGCGTCGGCGCCCGCATCGATCAGCGCCCGGGTGGCGGCCGCCGTGGCGACGTTGCCCGCGATCACCTGCACGGTGTCGGACAGCTTCTTGGCGGCTTCCACAGCCCGCGCGACGTCGCGGTTATGGCCATGCGCGGTGTCGATGATGACGCAGTCGACCTCAGCCTCGATCAGCGCGCGGGTCCGCTCAAAGCCCTTCTCGCCAACGGTCGAGGCCGCGGCGACGCGCAGGCGACCGGCGGCATCCTTGGTGGCCGAGGGATAGGTAACGGCCTTTTCGATATCCTTGACGGTAATCAGGCCGACGCAGCGATAGCTTTCGTCGACGACCAGCAGCTTCTCGATCCGGCGCGCGTGGAGCAGGCGGCGCGCCTCGTCCTGGCCGACGCCGACCTTCACGGTGGCCAGATTTTCATGCGTCATCAGCTCAGAGACGGGCTGCTGCGGGTTCTCGGCGAAGCGAACGTCGCGGTTGGTCAGGATGCCGACCAGGCGGCCGTCGAACTCGACGACGGGGATGCCGCTGATCCGGTGGCGCGCCATCAGCGCCTGCGCCTCGGCCAGCGTGGCGGTCGGCGAGATGGTGATCGGGTTGACGACCATGCCGCTCTCGAACCGCTTGACCTGGCGGACGGCGGCGACCTGCTGCTCGACGGTCAGGTTGCGGTGCAGCACGCCCATGCCGCCCAGCTGCGCCATGACGATCGCCATGTCGGCCTCGGTCACGGTATCCATCGCCGCCGACAGGACGGGGATGTTGAGCGCGATCGAGCGGGTCAGTTGCGTGCGCGTGTCGGCGGTGCTCGGCAGGACGTCCGACTCCTGGGGCACGAGGAGCACGTCGTCAAAGGTGAGGCCGAGGCGGATATCCATGGGGCTGCCAATCCTGCGGAGGGAACAAGTGGCGGGCCATGTAACCAAAGCAAGCCGTTCCCGCTAGGCCCTTGCTGCACCGCCATGCTAGAACGCGGGTCAGACAGATTTTGGGGGAGCCATATGGGCCTGATCATCGCCGCACTCGCCGTCCTGCTGGTGCTGATGTATCTGATGATGTCGATCAAGATCGTCCGTCAGGGCTATCAATACACGATCGAACATTTCGGCCGTTATACCGGCACGGCCATTCCCGGCTTCAACTTCTATCCCGCCTTTTTCTATCGTGTCGGCCGCCGCGTGAACATGATGGAGCAGGTGATCGACATTCCGGGGCAGGAGATCATCACCAAGGACAATGCGATGATCTCGACCGACGGGGTCGTCTTCTTCCAGGTGCTGGACGCGCCCAAGGCGGCCTATGAGGTGTCGGACCTCTATGTCGCGCTCCTCAACCTCGTCACCACCAACTTGCGCACCGTCATGGGATCGATGGACCTGGACGAAACCCTGTCGAAGCGCGACGAGATCAACGCACGGCTCCTCAATGTGGTCGATCACGCGACCACGCCCTGGGGCGTGAAGATCACCCGTGTCGAGATCAAGGACATCCGCCCGCCCGTTGACATCGTCAACGCCATGGCCCGCCAGATGAAGGCGGAGCGCGAGAAGCGGGCCAATATCCTGGAAGCGGAGGGCTCCCGCGCATCGGAAATCCTGCGCGCTGAGGGTCAGAAGCAGGCGCGCATCCTGGAGGCCGAAGGCCGCCGCGAGTCGGCGTACCGCGACTCGGAAGCCCGCGAGCGTGCGGCCGAGGCGGAGGCCAAGGCGACCCGTGTCGTCTCCGAGGCAATCGAATCGGGCGGCACACAGGCGATCAACTATTTCATCGCGCAGAAATATGTCGAAGCAGTCGGCAAGTTCGCGACCAGCCCCAATGCCAAGACGATCCTGTTCCCGGTTGAAGCGACGCAACTGATCGGCACGCTGGGCGGTATCGGCGAACTGGCCAAGGAGGCGCTGGCCCCCAACAAGTCGGACGCCACCACCCCGCGCGTCGCGACCAAGCCGGGGCCGTTCGACCAGACGCCGTCGTGACACTGGAGACCATCGACCCGGCGGCGCTCTGGCTGGCATTCGGGCTGGTCCTCGGCATTGCCGAGCTGCTGGTCCCGGGCGTGTTCCTGATCTTTCTGGCGGTTGCGGCAGGTATCACCGCGCTAACGAGCTGGGCCATTCCGAAATTGCCGATCGGACTGCAGCTCGCCGAGTTTGCGGTGTGGAGCGTCGTGTGCGTCGTCATCGGGCGATGCTGGTACCGGGACTTTCCGGTCGAGAGCGATGCGCCTGTGCTGAATGCGCCTGCGCTAAGACTGCGGGGACAGGTCGTGACGGTCACGACCCCGATCGTCGGCGGAGAAGGCCGGGCGCGGCTGGCCGATGGCGAGTGGCCGGTGCGCGGGCCGGAAGCCGAAGCCGGCACCCGATTGCGGGTGGCGCATGTCGATAATGGGGTTTTGCTGGTGGAGCCTCTTGGGGATTGAGGCTGGCCGTCGGGCGTGGCCTTCGACTTCGCTCAGGCTGAACGGAGGTCGGTAGCTGGTCCTTCCAAAACCCCGTTCAGCCTGAGCGAAGCCGAAGGCCAAGGGAAAGCGCCCGCCCCAGAGCGCTTTCCCCTGACCAGCCTTACGCCGGAACCGAAACCTTCGGTGCAGCCTCCCGCACGCCCTCGTCGACATGGTCGGCAAACTGCTGGAAATTCTCGTTGAACAGATCGACCAGCTTGGCTGCCGTCGCGTCATAGGCGGCCTTGTCCGCCCAGGTGTCGCGCGGGTTCAGGATCGCCGGATCGACGCCCGGCACCGAGACCGGCACCTGGAAGCCGAAATTCGGATCGGTGCGGAATTCGGCGCTGTTCAGGCTGCCATCGAGCGCCGCGTTAAGCAGCGCGCGGGTGGCCTTGATCGGCATCCGGTTGCCGACGCCGTATTTGCCGCCGGTCCAGCCGGTATTGACCAGCCAGCAATCGACGACGCCCTTGGCGATCCGTTCTTTCAGCAGATTGCCATAGACCGACGGGTGGCGCGGCATGAACGGCGCGCCGAAGCAGGTCGAGAAGGTCGCATCCGGCTCGGTCACGCCGATCTCGGTGCCCGCTACGCGCGCGGTATAGCCCGACAGGAAATGATACATCGCCTGGTCGGGCGTCAGCTTCGCGATCGGCGGCAGGATGCCATAGGCGTCCGCCGTCAGCATCACGATGTTGCGCGGCACGCCCCCCATATTGTCCTTCGACGCATTGGGGATGAAGTCGATCGGATACGCCCCCCGGCTGTTCTCGGCCAGGCTGTTGTCGTTCAGGTCAAGCTGGCGCGTGACCGGGTCCATCACGACATTCTCGAGCACCGTACCGAAGCGCTTGGTGGTCGCGAAGATCTCCGGCTCGGCCTCGGGCGACAGGCGGATCATCTTGGCATAGCAGCCGCCCTCGAAATTGAAGACCGCCGTGTCCGACCAGCCATGCTCGTCGTCGCCGATCAGCGTGCGGCTGGCATCGGCCGACAAAGTCGTCTTGCCGGTGCCCGACAGGCCGAAGAACACCGCCGTCGATCCATCCGCGCCCATATTCGCCGAGCAGTGCATCGGCATCACGCCCGTCGTCGGCAGCAGATAGTTGAGCAGGCCGAAGACCGACTTCTTCATCTCGCCGGCATAGCGCGTGCCGCCGATCAGGATCAGCTTCTCGGTCATGTTGACGGCAATGACGGTCGAGGAGCGGCAGCCGTGACGCGCAGGATCGGCGCGGAAGCTGGGCAGGTCGATGATCGTATAGTCGGCGACGAACTTGCGCAGTTCATGCTCTTCGGGGCGGACCAGCATCGTGCGGATGAACAGATTGTGCCAGGCGAGTTCGGTGACGACACGAACGCGGACCCGGTGCTCGGGCTGCGACCCGCCATACAGGTCCTGGACGAACAGGTCTTCCTTCTGCCCGAGCGCGGCAAAAAAATCGGCCTTCAGCGCGGCGAAATCGTCCGGGCTCATCGGCTTGTTGGCCTTGCCCCACCAGACGGTGTCGCGGGTCTCGTCGTCGCGGACCATGAACTTGTCCTGCGCGGAACGGCCGGTGTGCTCGCCGGTCTCGACCACCAGCGGGCCGTCTGCCGACAGCTTGCCCTCACCGCGCGCAACGGCCGTTTCGATCAGCCGGGCAGTGACCAGGTTCCAATGCAGCGTCGCACGGGTTTCGATACCCTGGGCCTGCAGACCGATCTCCGGAATCCGTTCGTTCATAAGAGCTTCCTCGTTCCCCAAGGCGCCGGGCCGCACAGGGCCAGGCACCGTTCACCACATACTTTTGCGTATGTTTCGACCCGTCTCATACCGCTTTTGTTAAACACGTCAAACAGGCGGTTCGACGAAGACGGTTGAGCCGTGTCTCGCTTTCGCCTAACCGAAGGCCATGGCGGTTTCCTCTCTCGGCACCTCTGGGGGTTCGTTCGTCGCATGACCGCAACGATCGCGCTGGTCGATGACGACCGGAATATCCTGACCTCCGTATCGATCGCGCTTCAGGCGGAGGGTTTCGTCACCCGGGTCTATGCCGATGGCGAGGCCGCGCTGAAGGCGCTGATCGACAATCCGCCCGACCTGGCGATCTTCGATATCAAGATGCCGCGCATGGACGGGCTGGAGCTGCTGCGCCGCCTGCGCGAGAAAAGCCAGATCCCGGTCATCTTCCTGACCAGCAAGGACGACGAGCTGGACGAGGCGTTGGGACTGGCGATGGGGGCGGACGATTATATCGCCAAGCCCTTCTCGCAACGCCTGCTGATCGCGCGCATCCGGGCCATCCTGCGCCGGTCAGAATATGTCGGAACGCCGCAAGGAACGCCATCGGCCGATGCGCAGGGGCCGCTGACCCGGGGCGCGCTGGCAATGGACCCGGCACGGCACCGCGTCACCTGGAAAGGCGAGCCCGTCACGCTGACCGTGACCGAATTCCTGATCCTGGAGACACTTGCGCAGCGGCCGGGCATCGTGCGCACCCGCAACCAGTTGATGGACGCCGCGTACCAGGACGACATCTATGTCGACGACCGCACGATCGACAGCCATATCAAGCGTTTGCGCCGCAAGTTCCGGCAGGTAGACCCCGAATTCGACGCCATCGAGACGCTCTATGGCGCCGGTTACCGATTCTCCGAGGAGTGACGCCCCCGACCTCGCGCTGCGATGGTCGGGCCAGATTTCGCTGACCCAGCGGATTCTGGCGCTCAACATTTTTGCGCTGCTGCTGCTTGCGGGTGGGTTTTTCTATCTCGATTCTTATCGCACCCGGCTGCTCGACAACCGGCTCGCCCAGTCGTTGCGCGAAGTGCGGCTGATGGGCGAGGCGCTTACCTCGGTCCGGAACGAGGAGCGCGACGTGCTGATCGGGCGGCTGGCGCGCGACACCGGTGCCCGGCTACGACTGTTCGATACGCGGGGGACGCTGACCGGCGACAGCCGCGCGCTGGGGGTCCGCAACGTCGTGCTGCGCGACCCGGACAAGCAGGATTGGGGGCAGGCCATTGCCCGTTTTCTGGATGCGGCGATCGACACCGTGGTCGGTGCCGCCCGGCCGCCCCTCTATCGCGAGCGACGCGGCGGCGCGGAGTGGCCGGATGTGCGCGCAGCCCGTGCCGGGCGGGTGTCCGCCTCGGTCTGGCGTGCGCCAGACCGAACGCCGGTCATCACCGCTGCTGCTCCCCTGCCCGATGGCGGCGCGATCATGGCGACCGAGAATGCCCGCTTCATCACCGAGACGGTCCGTATCGAGCGGTTCCGGCTGAGCGTCCTGCTGGCGCTGGTCGCGCTGATCTCGATCCTGTTGTCGCTCTTCCTTGCGCGTACCATCGTCCGGCCGCTTCGCCGTCTGGCGCGCGCCGCCGTCCGCGTCCGGCTGGGCCGCGCGCGCGAAGTGGTCGTGCCGCGTCTGCCCGATCGCCGCGACGAACTCGGTATGCTGGCCCGCGCGCTGTCCGATATGAGCCTGGCCCTGCGCGCGCGGATCGACGCGACCGAGGCCTTTGCCGCCGATGTCACGCATGAACTGAAGAACCCCCTCGCCTCGCTGCGCTCTGCCGTCGATACCCTGGAGACGATCCACGACCCCGATCTTCAGGCCCAGCTGCTAGCGATCGTGCGCGACGATGTACGGCGGCTCGACCGACTGATTACCGATATCTCCGATGCCTCCCGCCTGGATGCCCAGTTGAGCCGGGCCAAGTTCGATCCGGTGGACCTCCATGCGCTGCTCGCCGGACTGATCGCCCAGCGCGAGGCGCGTGGGGTGGAACGTGGCATCCGCCTGCGCTTCGACTCGACCGAGCCCGGCCCCGCCATGGTATCGGGCGAAGGCGCGCGATTGGAACGCGTGTTCGAGAACCTTATCGCCAATGCCCTATCCTTTTCCCCGGACGAAGCGGTCGTCGCGATCAGCCTGGCGCGCGAGCAGGACGACTGGATCGTCCGTGTCGAGGACGAAGGCCCCGGCGTGCCCGAGGAAGCGCGCGAGGCCATTTTCCGCCGCTTCCACTCGATCCGCCCCGCTGCCGAGGATTTCGGCCAGCATTCCGGCTTGGGCCTGGCGATCGCGCGGACGATCGTCGAGGCGCATCAGGGCCAGATCCATGTCGAAGCGCGAGAGGACCGGCTGAGCGGCGCCCGGTTCGTCGTCCGCCTTCCGCTCGCGGCGGGCGCATGACCACCGGTTCCGATGGCGAACTGGTCCATGCGACCTGCGTCCTGATCGACGGGATGGGCGTCATGCTGCGCGGGGCCTCGGGCGCGGGCAAGTCCGACCTCGCCTTGCGCCTGATCGACCGCGGGGCGACGCTGATCGCCGACGATTACGTCCGGGCGGGCGTCGAGGACGGACATCTTCACGTGTCGGTGCCCGATCGGATCGCGGGGCTGATGGAAGTCCGGGGCGTTGGTATTCTACCGATGCCCTATCGGCCATCCGCCCGGATCGCCCTGGTCATCGAACTCGTGGCAGCGGAGGATCGCCTGCCCGAGCCGGATGAGACGGTGATCGCGGGCGTCCCCCTACCTATATACCGGCTTACCCCCCTTTCCGCATCGGCCCCGATCAAGGTCGAGCTTATGGTATCGCGCCTCAAGGAGCGCCTGTGATGGACCGCAAACGCATCCTCCTCGTCACCGGCATGTCCGGTGCCGGCACCTCGACCACGCTCAAGACCCTGGAGGATCTGGGGTGGGAGGTAGTCGACAACCTGCCCTTGTTCCTGCTCGACGGCCTTCTCCAGGCGACGCCGCCCAGGGGCATGGAGGGCAAGAATCGGCCGCTGGCAATCAGCATCGGCGTGCGCACCCGCGATTTTGCCCCCGACCAGATCGCCCAGAGCATCCGCCGCCTCAACGAAAGCCCCAATCTGGCGATCGAGACGCTATTCCTGAACTGCGGCGGGGTAGAGTTGAAGCGGCGCTATGCGGAGACGCGCCACCGCCATCCGCTCGCCATGGATCGCGCCGCCGATGACGGGATCGCGCATGAACGGGCGCTGCTCGCGCCGCTTCGTGACATGGCCGATCGCCTGCTCGACACGACCAACATGACCAGCAACGACCTGGGCCAGTGGCTGCGCGCCAATTATGCGGTCGAGGGGCTGAGCGAGCCGGTGCTGACCGTCATGTCCTTCGGCTTTTCCAAGGGGCTGCCGCGCAACGCTGACCTGGTGTTCGACATGCGCTTCCTTCGCAACCCGCACTGGTCGGCGGAGTTGCGGCCGGGCACCGGCCTCGACCAGGGGGTGATCGACTATATCCGCTGCGACCCCGCCTATGAGACGTCGGTCGGCCAGATCGAGGGACTGCTGGACACGCTCGTCCCACGCTACATCGCAAGCGGAAAATCCTATATCACCATCGCGATCGGCTGTACCGGCGGGAGACATCGCTCGGTCCATGTCGCGGAACGGATCGCGGGGCAGTTGCGCAAAATCGGTTTTTCCCCCACGGTGGTGCATCGTGATTTGAGTGCCGCGCCGAAAGACTCCGTGGAAGCCAGGCCGGCCAAACAATGATGGATATGCGTGTCTGACATGATCGGTCTGGTTCTGGTGACGCACGGGCGGCTCGCCGATGAGTTCGTGACCGCGATGATACATGTGGTCGGCCCGCAGGAGCGGATCGCCACCATCGCGATCGGGCCGGAGGATGACATGGAGGAGCGGCGCGCCGATATCGCTGCCGCCATTTCCACCGTCGATGCCGGGCGCGGCGTGATCGTGCTGACCGACCTGTTCGGCGGCACCCCGTCGAACCTCGCCATCTCGCTGATGGAGCGTGGCCGGGTCGAGGTGATTGCGGGCATGAACCTGCCGATGCTGATCCGCCTGGGCTCGGCGCGCAAGTCGATGCAGGTCGTCGATGCGGTTGCCGCCGCGCGCGAGGCGGGCCGCAAATATATCTCGGTCGCGTCCGAGGTGCTGGGCGAGGCCGCCGCATGACGGAGCAGACCCGCACCGTCCTCATCACGAACAGGCGCGGTCTTCATGCCCGCGCCAGCGCCAAGTTCGTCACCCTCGCCTCGACCCAGCCCTGCGAGGTCCGGGTGGCCAAGGACGGCAGCACCGTAACGGGAACCTCGATCATGGGCCTGATGATGCTGGGCGCCGCGATGGGCGACACCATCACGATCAGCGCGGCCGGCGACGGCGCGGACGCAACGGTCGAGGCGCTTGCGGCCCTCGTGGAAGCCAAGTTCGGCGAAGACTGATGCCTCGCGAAATTACCGCTTATTCCAACCCGCTGATCAAGTGGGCGCGCGATCTGCGCGACAAGCGTCACCGCAAGCAGGCCCGCCAGTTCCTGGCCGAGGGCCTGCGCATCCTGACCGAAGCGCGCGAGACCGGGCGCCTCCCCACCCTGTTATTCTACGCCAGGCCGTCCGCCGGACATCCGCTGGTCCGCGAGATGATCGAGGCGGTCGAAGCCTCCGAAGGCGAGGCGATCGAAACGACGCCCGACATCCTGTCCAAGCTGTCGGGCAAGGACAATCCACAGGCGGTGGTCGGCGTATTCGAGGAATTCGCCGTTCCGCTGGGCGAACTCGACCGGTCGTCGGCGGGCATCTGGCTCGTCGCCGAACGCCTGCGCGATCCGGGCAATCTGGGCACGATCCTGCGGACCGGCGACGCGGTCGGCGCCGGCGGCCTGATCCTGGTCGGCGAGTGCGTCGATCCCTTCTCGGTGGAGGCGGTGCGCGCCAGCATGGGGGCGTTGTTCACCGTGCCGATCGTCCGGACCGAGTGGCAGCCCTTTGTCGACTGGCTGCGACAGGGGCCGGGGCAGCTGGTCGGCCTGAGCCTGGACACCGATTCGGATTATCGCGCGGCACGCTATTCCGCGCCGACCTTCCTGCTGACCGGCAACGAGGCGCAGGGGATCCCGGACGATTACGCCGCCGCATGCGATACGCTGGTGAAAATCCCAATGCTGGGCAAGGCCGACAGCCTGAACGCGGCGGTGGCCACGGCGGTCATGGCCTATGAGGTGTTGGCGCAGCAGGGCGGCGGCAAGGCGGGCTAAACCCCGCCGCCATCCCGCGCCCCTTTCAGTCTAAGCGAGGTCGAAGGCCACGCCCCGCCTTTGGCGAGCGTCATCCCGTGCACTTCGACTGCGCTCAGTGCGAACGGAGGACGGAAGGACCCGCCAGGCGGTTTCAGGAAATCGCCGCGCCCTCTTCCGCGCCGGTCAGTTCCGCCACCGGCATCAGCTTGGTCAAAGGCCGCACCGCCTGCTCGCCGATCGGCGGCTGCTCGATGCTCTTGCCACCGGTGTCGATGTTGAGCGCCTCGAACCGGCGCGCGCTGGTCAGGACCTGGCTCTCCAGGCTGCCGACGAACGCATTATATGCCGTCATCGCGGTATCGAGATTCTTGCCCAGCTTCGACACATGCCCGCCCATCACCGCCAGACGGGCATAGAGTTCCTTGCCGAGCGCGCCGATCTGCCGGGCCTCCTGCGCCAGCTTCTCCTGCCGCCAGACGGCCGCGACGGTTCGCGCGATCGCAATCAGGTTGGTCGGCGTCGCCAGCAACACGCGCTTGTCGAACGCGAAGTCCCATAGCGTCGGGTCATGCTCCAGCGCGGCCGACAAGAAATGCTCGCCCGGCACGAACATGATGACATAGTCGGGCGCGTCGTCGAACTGGTTCCAATAGCTCTTGTTGCCCAGCCCATTGACGTGCGCCCGCATCGCGGCCGCATGGCGCGACAGCCCCGAGAGCCGCTCGACCTCGTCCACCGCGCCGAACGCGTCCTGATAATCGTTGAGCGACACCTTCGCATCGATGACCAGCGCCTTGCCGCCGGGCACCCGTACGATCGCATCGGGCCGCAACCGTCCACCATCGCCATCGGCGACACTGACCTCGGTCTGGAAATCGGCATGTTCGGACAGGCCACAGCTTTCCAGCACGTTGCGAAGCTGCTGCTCGCCCCAGCGTCCGCGTGCCTTGGGGGCATTGCGCAGCGCATTGACCAGCTTGGCCGCCTCGCCCGAGACGCGCTCCTGGCCGATGCGCATCGCCTCGATCTGCCCCTTCAGTTCGCCAAAGGCATCGCGGCGTTCGTCCTCGACCTTGCGGACGCCTTCCTCATAGCGTTGCAAGCGCTGATGGACCGGATCGAGCAAAGCCTTCAGCGTCTGGCCCGAAGCCTCCTCGGACTGGCGGAAGCGCGCCTCGGCGCGTTCCAAGAACTGGCGCTGGGCAACCTCGAGCGCACGCGCCGCCGCTTCACCGAACTGCGCGTTGATCTGTTCGCGGGCCTGCCCCAGCGCCTCGAGCGTCTGGGCATAGGCCGTCTCGCGCTCCTGCGCCCGCGCGCGCAGTTCGGCAATCTCGCGAAGGGCCGCGTTCCGCTCGGCCTCCACCGCATCGCGGGCGGCCCGGATCATGTCGAGATCGGCTGCCCGGCCGCGAAGTTCGGCCAACGCCTGCAACGCGTCGGTCCGCTCCCGCTCCGCCGCCGCACGGGCAACCTTCAGCGGCTCAACCTCCGACGCGCGCATCGTCGCGGTCGCCAATTCGGCGGCCAGCCCATCGGCCTTGCGCCGCGCCATCAGCCAGCCGACCACGCCCCCCAGCAAAAGGGCGAGCAGCGCGACGGCGATCAATTCGGGCATAATGGCAACCTGTCAGATACTAGGACAGATCGGAACATAGAACGAACGAACCCGGTCGAACAAGGCTATTCGACCGGGGACACGCAGGAGGCTTAGCCCCGGCGCAATTTGGTCAGCTTGCGCATCAGCATGTCGCGCTTCAGCCGGCTGACATGGTCGATGAACAGCACCCCGTTCAGATGGTCGATCTCATGCTGCATACAGGTAGCGAGCAGGCCGGTCAGTTCGGCCTCATGCGCCTCGCCCTTTTCGTCCAGCCACTTCACCTGGCAGGCGGCAGGCCGCTTCACCTCAGCATATTGCTCGGGGATCGACAGACAGCCTTCGTTATAGGTCGACAGCTCGTCGCTGACCGACAGGATTTCGGGGTTGATATAGGCCTTCGGGTTCTTGACCGGCTTGCCCTCTTCATCCTCTTCCTCCTGAAGGTCAATGACGAGAATGCGCTGGTCGACGCCGACCTGGATCGCGGCAAGGCCGATGCCGTGGGCGTCGTACATCGTCTCGATCATGTCGGAGACGAGCTGGCGGACATGGTCGTCCACCGTCTCGACAGGCTTGGAGACGAGGCGCAGGCGGGGGTCGGGAACTTCGACGATCGGAAGAATGGCCATGACAGTTCCGCTACGGTCAGCGGCGGAAACCGTCAAGCATGGGCGTCAGACGACCGGCCGCCGCGCCCGAAGCGCCTGGGCGAGCGTGCCTTCGTCCAGATAGTCCAGCTCGCCGCCGACCGGCAGTCCGTGCGCCAGCTGGGTCACGCGCACCGGAAAACGCTCGATCCGCTCGGCGATGTAATGCGCGGTCGTCTGCCCCTCCAGCGTGGCGTTCATCGCAAGGACGACCTCGTCGATCCCGCCGCCTTCGATCCGGCGGACCAGCGCGTCGATCGCCAGGTCTTCGGGCCGAACACCCTCCAGTGCGGAGAGCCGCCCGCCCAGAACATGGAAACGCCCAGGGAACAGCCGCGACCGCTCCAGCGCCCATAGGTCAGCGACTTCCTCCACGACGCACAGCGCGCCCGCGTCCCGCCGGGGGTCGGCACAGATCGCGCAAGGATTGGCGGTGTCGATATTGCCGCAGGTCGAACAGGTCTCCAGCCGTTCCTCGACCGCGCCCAGTGCCGTCAGCAGCGGGACCAGCGCCGCCTCCCGCTTCTTCAGCAGATGCAGGACCGCACGGCGTGCCGATCGGGGGCCTAGGCCAGGAATACGCGCCAGCGCCTGGGTCAGCGCCTCGATCTCGGGGGATGCCATGGATGAACAGATAGGGGGTTGCGCGCCGTCCCGCCAGCGGGGAGAGGCTTTGGCCATGCGGATCATCTTCATGGGTACGCCGGGCTTTGCCGTCCCGGTTCTGCAGGCGCTGGTCGAGGCCGGGCATCAGGTCGTCGCCAGCTATAGCCAGCCGCCCCGCCCCGGCGGGCGACGCGGGCGGCAACTAGTACCCTCGCCGGTGCAGCAGATGGCGGAGGGCCTGGGCATTCCGGTGCTGACGCCGGTATCGCTGCGGCCAGCGGACGAACAAGCGCGGTTTGCGGGGTTCGACGCCGATGTCGCGGTGGTCGCGGCCTATGGCCTGATCCTGCCGCAAGCCATTCTCGACGCGCCGCGGCTGGGCTGCCTGAACGTCCATGGCTCGCTGCTGCCCCGCTGGCGGGGAGCGGCGCCGATCCAGAGGGCGATCCTAGCGGGCGACCTGATGACGGGCGTCGGCATCATGCAGATGGAGGCCGGGCTCGACACCGGACCGGTCCGGCTGGAGGGTTCGACCCCGATCGGCAGCAAGACGACGGGCGAACTGACCGACGAACTGGCCGCGATGGGCGCGGCGCTCATGGTCAAGGTTCTCGCCGATCCCGATCGCTATCCGCCGCACGCGCAGCCGGTCGAGGGCATCACCTATGCCGCCAAGATCGACAAGGCGGAGACTCGGCTCGATTTTGCCAGGCCAGCGGTCGATCTCGAACGTCAGGTCCGCGCCTTCCACCCGGCTCCGGGTGCGTGGTTCGAGCATCAGGGCGAGCGGATCAAGATCCTGGCGGCGGATATTGTCGAAGGCAGCGGCGTGCCGGGCGAAGTCCTGGACGATCGGTTGACCATCGCGTGCGGAAACGATGCGCTGCGCCCGCTCACCGTCCAGCGCGCCGGGCGCGGCGTGTCCAGCGCGGACGATCTGCTGCGCGGCTTCGTCATCCCGGCGGGAACGCAGCTTTGACCCGATTCGCGCTGACGGTCGAGTTTGATGGACGCCCCTTCATGGGCTGGCAGCGCCAGTCGCATGGGCCCAGCGTGCAGCAGGCGCTCGAGGATGCGATCCACGCCGTGACCGGCGAGCGCACCGCCGTCCATGCGGCGGGGCGTACCGATGCCGGGGTGCACGGCCTCGCCATGCGCGCGCATGTCGACATCGCCAAGGACATCGCGCCCTTTCGCCTGATGGAGGCCATCAACGCGCGGATCAGGCCGAACCCGGTGGCGGTCCTCGCCTGCGTCACGGTGGCGGATGACTGGCATGCCCGCTTTTCCTGCATCCGGCGATCCTACGAATATCGCATCGTCAACCGGCGCGCGCCGCTGACCCATGAGGCGGGACTGGCGTGGCAGGTGCCGCCGCCGCTGGACGAAGGCGCCATGGCGGACGCCGCCGGACGGCTGGTCGGGCGGCACGACTTCACCACCTTCCGCTCGGTCCATTGCCAGGCGGACAGCCCGGTGCGGACGCTGGACCTGTTGTCGGTGGAACGGGACGGCGTGCGCCTGTTCATCCGGGCGGCCGCCCGGTCCTTCCTGCATCATCAGGTCCGGTCGATGGTCGGATGCCTGGCGCTGGTCGGCATGGGACGCTGGTCGCCCGATGATGTGGAGGCCGCGCTCCACGCCCGCGACCGTGCGCAGCTGGGGCTGAACGCACCGTCGGACGGGCTGTTTTTCGTCCGCGCGGATTATCCGGACGAAGCCTGACGCGAGAAGCACGCCGCCAGTTCGACATGGGTCGACCAGCGGAATTGCCCGACCGGCTGCACCCAGTCGAGCGTCCAGCCATGCTCGACCATCGCCTTGGCATCGCGCGCGAAGCTGGCCGGGTTGCACGAGACATAGGCGACGGCACGCACCTCCGCCTCGGCCAGCGCATCCGCCTGATCGCGCGCACCGGCGCGGGGCGGATCGAGGACGATAGCGTCGAACCGGTCCAGCTCCGCCTTGGTGAGAGGCCGGCGATAAAGGTCGCGATGCTCGGCAAAGACCATGCGACCCTGCGCATTCGCCGCGCCCTTCAGCGACAGGATCGCATCGCGCGCGCCCTCAGCCGCATAGACCTTGCCGGGCAGCGCCAGCGCAAAGGTGCCGAGACCGGCGAATAGGTCCGCCGTGGTGCGCGGACTTCCCACCGCTTCGCGAACGGCGGCGACCAGGGCCGCTTCGCCATCGCACGTCGCCTGAAGGAAGGAACCCGGCGGCAGGGGAACACCGATGCCGCCCAGCATCACCGTGACCGGTTCGGGCTCCCAGCGCGTTTCCGGACCCAGCCCGTCATCGACCGCGAAACGCGCGACGCCGTGCCGCTGGCAAAAGCCGATGATCGCCTCCGCAGCCTCCAACCCGTCAGGCGAGAAACCGGTGACGAGCACATCCGCGCCCTGATCGGCCAGCGTCAGATGGACGTCACCGCGCCGCTTGAAGCCCAGACGCTGGAGAAGCCCCCGCAAGGGCGCGACCAGCGCGAAGAGTTGCGGGTCGAGGATGTGGCATTCCGCCATGTCGACGATCGCATGGCTCTTTTCCTCCGAGAAGCCGATCAGGACGCGCCCGCCCTTGAACTCGGCATGGAGCGTCGCCCGGCGGCGGCTATGCGGCGGCGAGACATGGGTGGGACGCAGCGGCGCCGCCAGCCCCTGCGCATCAAGTGCCGAGGCGACCCGGTCGGTCACGAACCCGGCATAGCTTTCATCGTCCAGATGCTGGAGCTGGCATCCGCCGCAGCGCGGGAAATGGCCGCAGGGCGGCGTCTGGTGATGCGGTCCCGGCGTGACGGTCCCGTCCTCGGCCAGCAAATCGCCGGGCGCGGTAAAGGCGGCGTGGCGGCCGGTCGCGGTCACGCCGTCGCCCCGGGCGGCGACGCGGATGATGGTATCGCTCATGCCATCAGCCTCTGACGGCGGAAAGCGCATCTGCCAAGTCGTCCGCGATGAAAGCCGGGCCGAGCCGCCTCGCCGCCTGTGCGTGCAGCCACACCCCGGCCTCCGCCGCCGCCAGCGGTTCCAGCCCGACGGCCAGCATCGCGCCGATGGCGCCCGCCAGTACGTCGCCCGTCCCGGCGGTGGACAGCCAGGGGCTTGCCTCGGGGCACAGGATCGCGCGCCCGTCGGGCGCGGCGATGACCGTGTCGGCGCCCTTGTGCACGACGACCGCGCCTGTCCGCCGGGCGGCGTCGATCGTCGCGCCGAGCTTGTCGGCCGTTGGCTTGCCGAAAAGATGGGCGAACTCGCCGCCATGCGGGGTCAGGATTTTCGGCCCGATATGCTCGGCCAGTGCCTGCGCCTCGACCAGGTGGAGCGCGTCGCCGTCAACGATCAGCGGCCGTCCGCTCCCCAGCGCCGCGCCGAGCCGCCGCCGGGCATCGTCGTCGCGGCCGAGACCGGGACCGATCACGATCGCGTTGATCCGCTCGTCACCCAGCGCATCCGGCGTGAATGCGCGCCGGACAACGGCATGGGGCTGCGCGGCCCCACCGCCAGACTGCGCCGCGAGATGCAGCACATAACCGGCGCCTGCCCGCAACGCCGCTGTCGCCGCCAGCTCCGACGCGCCGGACATGTTGCCCGCCACGATCGCCACCATGCCCCGGCTATATTTGTGCGAGTTGGCGTCCGGTTGCGGCAGGTCGGGGCGCGCCATGACGCGGACGGAACTCGTCACCGGCACGCCGATATCGAGCAGCCGGACCTGGCCCATATACGACGCGGCCGGTTGCAACACGTGCGAGGGCTTCACCGCGCCCAGCGCCAGCGTGACATCGAAGCGCGGCACATCCCCAAGGACTCTGCCGTCATCGGTCGCGATCCCGCTGGGCAGGTCGACCGCGATACGTATCCAGGCCTTGGCCGCCAGCCGGGCCAGTGCCTGTTCGGCTACCGTTTCCAGGCCGCGCGACAGGCCCGTGCCGAACAGGGCGTCGAGCAGAACAGGCGCTGGTGCCGCGTGGTCGAGCACCTCTACAGGGCCGTTCCATTGCGATGCCGCCTGGCGGCACCCTTCGCTGCGGGGCTCGGCCAACGCCGCGACCCGAACGGTCAGTCCAAGACTGCGGAGAGCCTGGGCCGCGATATAGCCGTCGCCGCCATTATTGCCCGGCCCGCATAAAACAAGAATGTCGCGCCCCGCACCCAGCCGGGCCACAGCCTGCGCCACGGCACGGCCCGCACAGTCCATCAGCTCCGCTTCGGATACGCCCCGGGCTATCGCCGCGGCTTCCGCAGCGCGCATCCCGGCCGCGTTAAGAATGAACTGGCCGTCGATCGGGATCATGGCGTGCCGATGGTCGCGGGCAGGTGGTAACGGTCGTCGCCGATCCGGATCTCGATCTGGCGATCTCCCGCCACGCTGACCTGCGCCGGGAGCGCGCCGTCCGCCGAAGCCACACCGCGCCCGTCCTGCGTCACCCGAAGCCGGCGGAAACCGCCATCCGGGTGACGGACGGTCAGGATCGTCGCATCGCCGGACGAAGACTGCTCGACGGTACAGTCGCGCGTGAAGCCCTGCGCACCGGACAGGGCGCATGCGATGGACAGGCCGGGATTTTGCGGAGCCGATGGCGTATTGGCCGCGGCCGTCTCCCGATCCCCCTGCCCACCTGAGCAGCCGGCCAGTGCCATGGCACCGGCCAGCCAGCGGACATCAGATATCCGCATAGACGTGGCGCTCGCTCTTGGCGCCGGGATGCGTAACCGCGCCTTGATGCGCCGGGCCGACATTTTGGGCATAGCGCCACAACACGCCGGCCTGGTAATCGTTCATGCGTGGGGTCCAGCGGGCGCGCCGCTCGTCCAGCACCTGGGGCTCGACCAGCAGGTCGATGGTTCCGGCTTCGGCGTCGATGCGGATGGTGTCGCCATCCTCGACCAGTGCGATCGGGCCGCCATCGGCCGCCTCGGGCCCGACATGACCGATGCAGAAACCGCGCGTACCGCCCGAGAATCGCCCGTCGGTAATCAGCGCGACCTTCTCGCCCAAGCCCTGGCCATAGAGAGCCGCAGTAGTCGACAGCATCTCGCGCATACCCGGACCGCCCTTGGGCCCTTCATAGCGGATCACGACGACGGTACCTTCGGTGATCGCGCGGGCCTCGACCGCGGCGAACGCTTCTTCCTCGCAATCGAAGACACGCGCCGTCCCTTCGAACTGGAGGCGCTTCATGCCCGCCACCTTCACAATCGCCCCCTCGGGGGCCAGGCTGCCGCGCAGACCGACGACGCCGCCGGTCGGCGTGATCGGGGTCTTCACGTCGTAGATGACCTTCTGGTCGGGGTTCCACGTCACCTCGTCGATATTCTCGGCCAGCGTCTTGCCGGTGACGGTGATGCAGTCGCCGTGCAGATAGCCGCCCGCCAGCAGCGTCTTCATCAGCATATAGACGCCACCCGCCTCGTACATGTCCTTGGCGACATAACGACCGCCGGGCTTGAGGTCGGCGATATAGGGGGTGGTCTTGAAGATCTCGGCGACGTCGAACAGGTCGAAGTCGATGCCCGCCTCGTTCGCCATGGCGGGCAGGTGAAGCCCGGCATTGGTCGAGCCGCCGGTCGCGGCGACGACGCGCGCAGCATTCTCGAACGCCTCGCGGGTGCAGATGTCGCGCGGGCGCAGGTTGCGGGCAACCAGCTCCATCACCTGCTCGCCCGCCGCCTCGGCGATGCCATGGCGGTCGAGGAACGGCGCGGGCATCATGTTGCTGTTGGGCAGCGACAGGCCGATCGCCTCGCCGACGCACGCCATGGTGTTGGCGGTGAACTGGCCCCCGCACGCACCATGGCCGGGGCACGCGACCTTTTCGAGCGCGATCAGGTCGTGCAGCGGGCAGTTGCCCGCCGCATGCTGGCCGACCGCTTCGAACACGTCGACCACGGTCACGTCGCGGTCCTGGTGACGGCCGGGCATGATCGAGCCGCCATAGACGAAGATCGACGGCACGTTCAGGCGGAGCATCGCCATCATCATGCCGGGCAGCGACTTGTCGCATCCCGCAAAGCCGACCAACGCGTCATAGCAATGGCCGCGTACCGACAGTTCGACCGAATCGGCGATGACCTCGCGACTGACCAGCGAGGACTTCATGCCCTGATGGCCCATGGCGATGCCGTCGGTCACGGTGATCGTGTTGAACCGGCGCGGCATACCGCCGCCCCGGATCACGCCGCCCTGCGCCGCATCCGCCTGTGCATCCAGCGTCGTGTTGCAGGGCGCGGAATTGTTGCCCGCACTCGCCAGCGCAACGAACGGCTTGGCGATATCCTCTTCCTGGATACCCATGGCGTAATAATAGCTGCGGTGCGGCGCACGCTCCGGGCCCACGGAAACATGGCGGGACGGCAGGCGGGACTTGTCGAATTGGCGTGTCATGGCGCAGGCCTATGTCGCGAGACGCACCTTTGACGCAAGCAAATTTCGCGTTAACCGTCGAGGCCGTGCGGAAAAGCCATCACCGATACGGGTGCGCTTGCTGTCCGCATGGGCTTTGCCCCACCCACTCCATCCATGATGGAGAGGATTTTGCGTCAGAGAGAATTCAACGCCTTGGCGACGCCGTCCATCGTGAAGGGCTTTTGCAGGCGGGGGCGATCGCGGAACCGTTCGTCCACCGAATCGTCCGAGCCGCCCGTGGCGAAGACGAACGGGACGCCGCGCTCCGCCAACGCCTCGGCGACCGGCGTGCTCTTCTGGCCGCCGCGCAGGTTGACGTCGAGGATCGCCGCGTCGATGCCGCCCTGAGCCACCCGGGCAAGCGCGTCGTCGACGCTGTCGACGGTGCCCGCAACCTGTTTGTCGAGGACGTCCAGGAAATCCTCGAGCATCATGGCGATCAGGGGTTCGTCCTCGACGATGAGGATCTGCACAGGCTCTGTCATCGACACCGCCATATCACGCTTTGCGCCATCCGCCAGCGGCTTGTTACGAGGCCGTATCCGGGTCGCTTCCCTGGGACAGCGCCGCCTGGGTCGCCTCGGCCAGTTGCTGGACCGAAAAGGGCTTGGGCAGGAAGCCGACATTGGGCAGCGTGATCGACTTGCGCAGCTGTTCCTCCGCATAGCCCGACATGAACAGGACGGCGAGATCGGGATAGCGTTTTCGGACATGGCCGACCATCGTCGGGCCATCCATGGTCGGCATGACCACGTCGGAGATCAGCAGGTCGGGCTTGCCGTGCTTGTCGAGCATCTCCAGCGCGACCTCGCCATTTTCGGCCGCCAGCACCGTATAGCCCTGCCTGGTCAGCGCCCGCTCGGCGACTGCGCGGACCATGTCCTCGTCCTCGACCAGCAGGATAGTGCCGGATCCCCAATGCGTCGCCGGGCGCGCGGCGGGCTTGGCCGCGCTGGCCTTGGCGGCGGGCAAGGCGGGGGCCGCGTGGACCGGCAGATAAATGGAGAATTTCGCCCCGCCCCCTGGCGGCGAATCGGCAAAGATATAGCCGCCCGACTGCTTGATGATGCCATAGACGGTGGACAGGCCCAAGCCGGTTCCCTTGCCCAGTTCCTTGGTCGTGAAAAAGGGCTCGAAGATCTTGGGCAGAATGTCGGCGGGGATGCCAGTGCCGTTGTCGCTGATGGTCAGGGCGGTATAGTCGGCGGCGGGCAGGATATCATTGCCCATCGCGCGTACGTCGGCCATCGACACGGCGCGCGTCTGGATGGTCAGGATGCCCCCGCCCGCCGGTTCATTGTCCAGGATCGCGTCGCGCGCATTGACCGCCAGATTGACGACCACCTGCTCCAGCTGCCCCGGATCAGCGCGGACCGGCCCGAGGTTTCGGCCATGGCTGACGTCCAGGCGCACCCGTTCGCCGAGCAGGCGCTTCAGCAGGTTCGACACCTCCGACACGACATCGGGCAGCTGCAGGATCTGCGGCCGCAGCGTCTGTTGCCGCGAGAAGGCGAGCAGCTGGCGGGTCAGGCTGGCGGCGCGGTTCGAGTTGGTGCGGATCTGCTGGATGTCGTCATAGTCGCTGTCGCCCGGCGAATGGCGCATCAGCATCAGGTCGCAATGCCCGATGATCGCGGTCAGGATATTGTTGAAGTCGTGTGCGACGCCGCCCGCCAGCTGACCGACCGCCTGCATCTTGGTCGCCTGCGCCACTTCGCGCTTCAGGCGGCTTTCCTCCGAATTGTCCTTCAGGCTGAGCAGCACCGCCGCCTCGCCCAGCCCGCGCGCGCCCGCGATCGTCAGGGCGACCGGTTCTTCGGGGTGGTCCTTCAGGCGCACGGCCATGTCGGCCGAATGGGTCGCACCCCCTGCGAAACGGCGGATCGCGTCGGCCACCGCCGCCTTGTCCTCCCGCACCACCAGATCGCCCGGATAGAGGGGCGGCGTGGCCCCCTTCACGCCCGCCGCGCGCATGAAGGCCGAGTTCATCTGGATGAAACGGCCATCCCGGTCGACGAGTGCGATGCCGAAGGGCATAAGTGATACCAGCCCGCGCACATGGCTGCCCGCATTGGTGCCCGCCGGCGCGACCAGCCGCTCCTCCTCGTCGAGCAGGATCACGAGCATCGGGGCGCCCTCCCCCTCGACAAAGGGGATCTGCAGGATGCGCAGCGGCCTGCTCTCCGCCGTGCCCAGTTCAGCGGCGAAGCGGACCTGGCCGCCGGGATCATGCGCCAGGAAGGTCGCGAAATCGCGGCCGACGATCGAGAGCATCTCGCCCCCCATCGCGCGGGCGCACAGCACCCGATTGGCGGCGCGCACCCGGCCGTCCGGGGCGATCAGCGCGGCCATGATGCCCGCCGCGCCCAGCCGGTCGCCATGGATGCCGCCGATCAGCCGCTCGACCGTCTCCGCCAGATCCTGCTCGTCAGCGACCGCGAAGCGCCAGACCAGCAGGTCCGCTTCGTCCCCCGCGCGCGTGACCAGCACGGACAGCTCGGTGCCCATCACCGCGATCCGGTCCGCGCGCCCCAGCCCGTCGCGCCATGCGGTCCGGCCGGCCTGGGCCAGCGCCTCGACACAGGTCGCGTCCAGCGGAACGCCGGGCGGGGTCGGCATCATCGGGAAGAGCGAGGCATAGGCGTCATTGGCACAGACCAGCCGCCCCGCACGATCGGTCACCGCGATCGCATCATGGCTGGCATCCGCCACGACGCGTGCGAAGTCCCAGTCGACGCTACGTCGCGCCTGTTCGGTCCGGGGCATCAGCAATCGCCAGGCGAGCATCGCCCCGAACACCAGCAGCGCCGCCGCCAGGAATCCCGCCGCGACGATCCAGCTGCGGACCGCGGCGAACAGCAGGGCCGCCGCGCAAACTCCGCTCGCGATCGACACAAGGCCCGCGACGCGGACGGGACTGAACCTTTCGGAGGACGCGATCGCCATGATGAACTCTTCATCCGGCGACCCGTCATGGGTCAAGCGCGATCCTGCACCCGACCCATGACGGGATAGCCCGCGGTTACCAGATCCGGACGCGCTGCTGGGGCGTCAGGTACAGCCTGTCGGTGGGCTTGGGATTGTAGGCGCCGTACCAGGGATCGAGATTGCGCACGACCCAGGCGCGCTGCTGCGACGGGGAATGCGGGTCGGTCAGCAGCCGGTTGCGCAAATTGGCCTCGCGATAGTTGCGCCGCCAGACCTGCGCCCAGCCCAGATAAAAGCGCTGGTCGCCGGTGAAGCCGTCGATCACCGGCGCTGGCTTGCCGCCCAGCGACGCGTGATAGGCGTCATAGGCGACCGACAGCCCCGCCAGATCGGCGACATTCTCGCCCAGGGTCAGCGCGCCCTTCACATGCAGGCCCGGCAGCGGCTCATAGGCGTCATATTGCTTCACCAGCGCGCCCGTACGCGCCTTGAAGGCCGCGACGTCGGCGGGCGTCCACCAGTCGGTCAGCTGGCCCTTGGCGTCGAATTTCGATCCCTGGTCGTCGAAATGATGGCTCAGCTCATGCCCGATGACTGCGCCGATGCCGCCATAATTGACCGCCGCATCCGCCTTCGGGTCGAAGAAGGGCGGTTGCAGGATCGCCGCCGGGAACACGATCTCGACCATGCCGAAATTGGCATAGGCATTCACCGTCATCGGGGTCATGCCCCATTCCCAGCGCTGGATCGGCTTGCCGAGATGGCCGATATTATAGTCGTGCCGCCACTGCGCCGCGCGCAACGCATTGCCGAACGCATCGCCGGAAACGATATTCAGCGCGGAATAGTCCCGCCAACGATCGGGATAGCCGATCTTGGGCGTGAACGCCGCGAGCTTGGCATGGGCCTTCACCTTGGTTTCCGGGGCCATCCAGTCGAGCTGGTCGATCCGCTTGCCCATGGCGGCGAGGACGTTCTTGACCAGCTTGTCGGCCGCCAGCTTGGTCGCGGGCGGGAAATAGCGCGCCACATAGACCTTGCTTACCTCGTCCGACAGCGCGCCGCTGGTGAAGTCGACCGCCCGCTTCCAGCGCTCCTGCTGCTGCGGCGTGCCCGACAGGACGGTACCGTAAAAGGCGAACTGTTCCTGGTCGAACTTGGCGGGCAGCACGGCCGCGAACTCGTCGAGCGAGCGGACGAGGAGCTGGTCCTTCAACACCGCGATCGGCGTCTGCTGGATCAGCGCGGCGATGCCCGTGATCGCGCTGGGCTGTGCGACGACGAGCGTGTCGACCGGCGTGCCGACGCCCTTCAGATAGGCGGCGAAGTCGAAGCCCGGCGCGGTACGGGCCAGATCGGCGACGCTCACCTTGTTATAGGTCTTGGTGCGGTCGCGGCTGTCGATCCGGGTCCAGTGAACCTTGGCGATCTCGGTCTCGAACGCGACGATCGCCTGCGCCCGCGCCTCGGCATCGGGTTCGCCCGCCAAAGCCAGCATCTTGGCGAGATGCGTCTGATAGGCGGTTCGTGCCGCGACCAGCTTGGCATCGTCGCTCAGATAGTAATCGCGGTCCGGCATCCCGAGCCCCGCCTGGCGCAGCCCGACCGTATAGAGATCCGGCTGGCGCGCATCCTGGCCGACGCCCGCGCCGAAGGGCACGCCAACGCCGTTGCGATCCGCCTCGGCCAGCAGCGCGGCGTAACCGCCTTTGTCGTTCAGCCCCTTGATCCGGTCGAGCCAGGGCTTGATCGGCGCCAGGCCCTTGGCCTCGATGGTCCCGGCGTCGAGAAAGGTGGCATAGGCCGTGCCGATCTTGCTGCCCTGCCCCTTGGCCTGTTCCAGGATCGTGTGGGTGCGGTCGCGGGACAGGTCGGCGAGCACGTCGAACGCGCCATAGCTGGACTTGTCAGCCGGGATCGCGGTCGTCTTGGCCCATTCGCCATTGGCGAAGGCATAGAAATCGTCGCCGGGGCGGACCGACTTGTCCATGCCCTTTTCGTCGAAGCCGAAACGCCCATAGGTCGGGCCCTTAGACACGGTGGCGCGCTCCTGCGCGTGGAGCGCCACGGCGCCGGTGATCGCGGTCGCGCCCAGAAGCGCGGCGATGGCCAAGCTCTTCATCATTCTCTCCAGAAACAAAAAAGGCTCCCCGGTCGTCGCCGGGGAGCCTGGATCATGTGATTACCAGATGCGGACGCGCTGCGCTGGCGGCAGTGCCATCTTGTCGGTCGGCTGGACCTTGAACGCCGCATACCAAGGGTCGAGGTTGCGCACGGTCAGGACGCGCTCATGACCCGGCGAGTGCGGATCGGACAACAGCGCCTGGCGCAGCGCCGGTTCGCGCCACTTGGTCCGCCACACCTGCGCCCAGCCATAATAGAAGCGCTGGTCCCCGGTCGTGCCATCGATGATCGGCGCAGGCTTGCCGCCCAGCGACTTGTGATAGGCGTCGAGCGCCACGGTCAGGCCCGCCAGATCGGCGATATTCTCGCCCAGCGTCAGGCCACCCTGCACATGCTGACCCGGCAGCGGCTCATAGGCATCATACTGCTTCACCAATGCGTCGGTGAAGGTCTTGAACCGCGCCACGTCCTGCGGCGTCCACCAGTCGGTCAGCTTGCCGGTCGCGTCGTACTTGCGGCCCTGATCGTCGAAATGGTGGCTGATCTCATGCCCGATCACCGCGCCGATGCCGCCATAATTGACCGCCGGATCCGCCTTCGGATCGAAGAAGGGCGGCTGGAGGATCGCAGCCGGGAACACGATCTCGTTCATCGGCGGGTTCGCATAGGCGTTGATCGTCATCGGCGTCATGAACCACTCGCTGCGATCAATCGGCTGGCCCAGCTTGTTCAGGTCGCGCTGGAACTCATAGGCATTGGCACGCGCGACATTGCCGACCAGGTCGTTCCGATCGATGGTCAGCGTGGAATAATCCTTCCACGTGTCGGGATAGCCGATCTTGGGCGTGAAGGCGGCCAGCTTGGCCAGCGCCTTCTGCTTGGTCTCGGGCGCCATCCATTGCAGGTTGCGCAGCCGGTTGCCCATCGCCGCGATCAGGTTCTTGACCAGCGCGTCGGCGGCGGCCTTCGATTCGGGCGGGAAATATTTGGCGACATATTGCTTGCCGACGTCGTCGCCCAGGCCGTTGGACACCAGGCCGACGCCGCGCTTCCACCGCGCCTGCTGCTCGGGCGTGCCCGAAAGGGTGGTGCCGTAAAAGGCAAAGTTGGTTTTATCGAAATCGCTCGACAGATAGCTGGCATAGCCGCGCAGGACCTTCAGCATCGCATAGTCCTGAAGGACGTTCAGCGGCGTCTCGCTATAGATCTTGGCCTCGCCGGTGATCGCGCTGGGCTGTGCGACCAGGAAAGCGGGGCGACCGGCGATGCCCAGCGTCTGCATATATTGCGTCCAGGGGAAGCCCGGCGCCTTGGCGGTGAAATCGCCTGCGGTCCATTTGTTATAGGTCTTGTCGGCATCGCGGCTCTCGATCCGCGTCCAGTGCACGCCCGCCAGCGCCTTTTCGAAATTGAAGACGGCCGCCGCGCGCGCCTCTGCATCGGGCTCGCCCGCCAGCGTCAGCATCCGGGCGAGATAGGCCTGATAGGCGGTTCGGATCGTCGCCAGCTTGGCGTCGTCCTTCAGATAATAATCGCGATCGGGCAGGCCCAGGCCGCTCTGGCCGAAACCCGGGATATAGGTGTCAGGCGCCTTGTCGTCCTGACCAATCGACATACCGAACGGCGCGCCGATGCCCTGACGCTGGAGCTTCGCTATCTCGACGGCCAGTGCGGTGCGATCGGCGGTCGCGCGGATGGCATTCAGCCACGGCTTGACCGGGGTCACGCCCTTGGCGTTGACGGCGGCCTCGTCCATGAAGCTGGAATAGAAGTCACCGGCCTTGTTGCCCGGCTGCTTGGCGGCCGCGTCCAGGATGGTGCGGGTCTGCTCCAGCGAGCGGTCCTGCAGGACATGGAACATGCCATAGGACGAACGATCGGCGGGGATCGTCGTGTTCTTGTACCAGGTGCCGTTCGAATAATCGAAAAAGTCGTTGCCCGGCTTCACCGCCGTGTCGCGCCCCGCCATGTCGAAGCCGAAATCGCCGATTTCGGGGCCGTTCTTCGCATTCGGCTTGACGGGACCGGCCGCCGCCTTGTCGACCGGATTGCTGGTCTGGGCGATGGCGGGCGAAATAGCAGTCGTGAGGAGAGCAGCGATCAGCAGAGAGCGCATCGGAATTCCCGAAAAAGGATGGTGATGCGACTGTTGTAGCGAGACGATACGCCTAGTCAAACCGTTAGAAAGGCGAGCCAAACGGAGGTGGAGCGGCCGCCGTCCGGTGTCACAGGGCGGCCGATACCCTACGGTTCCTCCACTTGCGGGCGATCCACAGCCGCCAGCCCAGCGCCGATGCGGCATAGCCGAACACCGCGCATCCGCCGGTCAGGACGCACAGGCCCAGGCCGAACGCCGGCCCCTGCTCCCACAGCCAGTGAAAGGCGCTGAACGCCCATTGCAGCCAGCCGGTCGCAGCCTCGGCCACCGGCTGGGTATTGATCGGCGTCTCGCTGCGCAGGAGGAACGTCCCGATGCGATAGGCGATGACCCACAGGATCGGCGTCGTCAGCGGATTGGTGATGAAGGTGGTCAGCGCCGCGACGGGGACATTGGCACGGAAAGGCAGCGCGAAGACCGCCGCGATCGCGATCTGCGCGACCGGGAACAGGAATCCCGCTACCACGCCCAGCGCGACGCCGCGCGGCACCGACCGGCGAGTGAAGCGCCACAGCTCGGGCGCGAGCACGCGGTGGGCGACCGGCCGGAGCAGCCGGTTATTCTCCATCGAATCGCGGGTCGGCATGTTGCGCCGGACCCAGGCCATGGAACGGCCCCACAAAGTGGGCACGGCCGATGCCATCAGCCGCGATCGCGCAGGATACGACCCTGCTCGCGCTTCCAGTCCCGCTCCTTGATCGAATCGCGCTTGTCGTGCGCTTTCTTGCCCTTCGCCAACGCCAGCTCCACCTTCGCGCGACCGCGCGAGTTGAAATAGATCATCAGTGGCACCAGGGTCATGCCCTCGCGCGCCACCGCACCGTGGAGCTTGTTTATTTCGCGCTCATGAAGGAGCAATTTACGCGGGCGCTTCGCCTCATGATTAAATCGGTTGCCGTGGCTGAATTCCGGCACGTTGGAATTGACCAGCCACACCTCCTCGCCGCGCACCTCGGCATAGGATTCCGCGATCGAGCCCTCGCCGAAGCGAAGCGACTTCACCTCGGTCCCGGTCAGGGCGATACCTGCCTCATAGGTCGTCTCGATGGCGTAATCGAAGCGGGCGCGCCGGTTCTCGGCGACGATCTTCTTCTTGTCGAAGGTTTGGGGTTTCGGGCGCATGGATGGGCGGATGTAGGCGCTCAGGCCCCTCGTGAAAAGCCGGTGATCGCCGCCTGTCGCGTTTCGCGCGCAAACCTCGCTTCGCGCGCGGTCGGCCCAGCAGGATTTTCCGTCAGATTATCGCACGATCGACGACACGGCGTTCAGGTCGAAACGACCTTTATCCCGGCTTCCTGCCATCCCTCCCCAGCGGCGGGAAAGGAAAGCAGGCATAGCCGAATGTCGATCAGCCTTAAATCAGCCCAGCATGGGCCAAGGCCGCATCGACCTGCGCCCGCGCGGCCTCGGAGGGCCAGGTCATGGGCAGGCGCACGCCTTGCGGGAAATGCGACAGGATACGGCTGACGGCGTATTTCACCGGGCCGGGCGAGGCATCGGCAAACATCGCCTCGTGCAGTGGGAAGAGGCGATCGTGCAGCTCCAGCGCACGCGCCCCGTCTCCCGCGGCACACGCCGCCTGGAATTCCGCGCACAAACGCGGCGCGACATTGGCCGTGACGGAAATGCACCCCACCCCGCCCATCGCGTTGAAGGCGAGCGCCAGGTCGTCATTGCCCGACAATTGGCAGAAATCCGGGCCCAGCGCGGCGCGATGGTGCGCCACGCGGGGGAGCGCGCCGCTGGCATCCTTCACGCCAACAAAAATGTCGGGCGCGTCCTGTACGATGCGGATCAGCGTCGAGGGCTGAATGTCGGTGACGGTCCGCCCCGGGACGTTATAGAGGACGATCGGCAGCGGCGCCGACTTGGCCAATTCGGCGAAGTGGCGGGCGATGCCCTCCTGGCTCGGCCGGTTGTAATAGGGCGGCACCATCAGGGCGGCGTCAGCGCCTGCTTCCTGCGCGGCCTTCAGATTTTCGATCGCGACGATCGTGTCGTTCGATCCCGCCCCCGCGATCACCGGCACCCGGCCGCGCGCCTGATCGACACAGACGCGCACGACGTGGAAATGCTCGTCCTTGGGCATGGTCGCCGCTTCGCCCGTCGTGCCGCACGCGACCAGCGCCGTGGAGCCTTCCGAAATCTGCCATTCGACGAAATCGCGGAATTTCGCCTCGTCGAACGCTCCGCCGACGTGATCGCCCTGATCGTCGAACGGCGTCACAAGCGCCGGAATGGACCCTGAAAACATGAGAGGAAATGCGCTCCTGCTGCGCCGAGTGGGACAATTTGTTCAGGACATGTACGGGTAGAGTCCCTATTCTGTCCACCATGATGGCATTGACGAAGGCGGGGGCGCTCCTCGCGACATTGGCAGGTTCGATGATCGCGCCGGGCGGGCAGGATCAGCTCGACCGATATCGCACGCAAATGGCGAATATGAGCCCGAGCCAGAACGCGAGCACCATGCCCGCCCCGGCCGACGGTGCGATCGCGGCGGCGCTGGCCCAGTGGCGTGCGCTGCAACAGACCGATTCGCTGCCCTTCGACAGCTATGCCGGGTTCCTGATGGCGCATCCGGGCTGGCCCGGCGAGGCTAGCAACCGGCGCGCGGCCGAGCGGCAGGCGGCGAACTTCACTGCCGCCCCGTCGAGCATCGTTGCCTATTTCCGCCGTTTCCCGCCTTTGTCCGCCACCGGCGGCGTCGCCTATGCCAGGGCACTGCTGGCGACCGGCGCGCCGGGCGAAGCCGCCCAGGCCGCGCGAAACGCCTGGCGGCGCGGCGTCCTCTCGCCAACGGACGAGGCTTTGGTCATGTCGACCTTCGCCTCTGCACTGACGCCCGAGGATCATGATGCGCGGATGGACGCGCTTCTCTGGTCGGGCCAGACAAGTGCGGCGGCGCGACAGCTCGGCTATACCAGTGCGGCGCGGCGACCGATCTTCGCGGCCCGCCTCGCCTTCCGCACCAAATCGGCCGATGCCGCCAGCCTCTCTGCCTCGACGGCGGAGCTGTACGCCAATGATGCCGGCTATATCGCCGACCGGGCGATGTGGCTGCGCGACACGGGCGACAGCCTGACCGCGCGGTCCTGGCTCGCCCGCAGCCGGCAGTTGACGACGCGGCCGGGCAATGTCGAGAAATTCTACGAGGCGCTGCTGGTCAACGCCCGTGCCGCCGCCGCCGACAGCCAGCTTCAGACCGCGTACGACATCGCGCGTCAGGTCGACGATGCCTATCCGGCGGGGACCGACGTTTCGACCAAGCCGTATGGCGAGCGCGACGACTATACCAGCCTGGTCTGGCTGGGCGGGCAGACGGCGATGAAGCTCACGCGGCCCGCCGATGCGATGACGCTGTTCGACCGCTATGGCCGGGGCAGCCAGTCGCCGCAGACGCGCGCCAAGGGCTTCTACTGGGCGGGTCGCGCGGCCGAGGCCGCCGGACGCACCACCGAAGCGGCGGCCTTCTTCAATCGCGCCGCCCAGTATCGCGACCAATTCTATGGCCAGCTGGCCCTGGAGCGCACCGGTCGCCCGCTGGTCGCACCCCCCGCGATCGCGACGAACAGCGTCTCGCCCGCCGCCCGCGCCGCCTTCGACGCACGCGAGACAGTGCGCGCCGCCAAGTTCCTGGGCCAGATCGGCCAGTGGCAGGACCAGACCGCGTTCGTCCGCCAGATCGCCGCCGATGCCGAGGACGAAACCGACCATCTGCTCGCCGCCGACCTGTCGCGCACGATCAATCGCCCTGACCTAGCCGTGATGGTCGGGCGCAGCGCGATGCAGAACGGGCTGACCGAATATTCGGCGGCAGGCTTCCCGACCATCGCCGTGCCCACAGGCTATGAGCCCAGCTGGACGATCATCCACGCCATCGCGCGGCAGGAAAGCCAGTTCGACCGCGCCGCCGTCAGCCATGCGGGCGCGCGCGGCCTGATGCAGCTGATGCCCGCCACCGCTGCGGAACAGTCGGGCAAGATCGGGCTCGCCTATTCCCCCGACCTGCTGACCACCGATCCGACCATGTCGATCCGGATCGGCGCCAGCTATTTCGAGCGGATCCGCAACAATTTCGCCAGCTATCCGCTCGCCATCGCCGCCTATAATGCGGGCAGCGGCAATGTGAATAAATGGCTGCGGCAGAATGGCGATCCGCGTACCGGCGCGGTCGATATCGTCGATTGGATCGAGGCCATCCCCTATTCGGAAACCCGCAACTATGTGCAGCGCGTCCTCGAAAACGCGGTCGTCTACGACTTGATGAACCCGTCGCGCGCGACCAGCCGGGGGCCGACGCCGCTCAGCTGGTATCTGGGCAAGTCGTCCCGGCCGGGTTGATCGGGCGGGCCTAGTCGATAGAGCGGGCGGATGGATCGTCCCAACTATATCACCCCTGCCGGCTATGCCGCGCTTCGCCAGGAATATGAGGCGCTGTTCGCGGTCGAGCGGCCCAAGCTGGTCGATACGATCGCCTGGGCGGCGGGCAATGGCGACCGGTCCGAGAATGGCGACTATATCTATGGTCGCAAGCGGCTGCGCGAGATCGACCGGCGGCTGGGCTGGCTGTCCAAGCGAATGAAGGCCGCCAAGGTCATCGACCCCGCCCGGCAGGAGGATCGCACAAAAGTGTGGTTCGGCGCGACCGTCACCATCGCCGACGAGGACGATAACGAGCGCGTGCTGACGCTGGTCGGCGATGACGAGGCGGATGCGGCCCAGGGCCGGGTCGGCTGGAACGCGCCGCTGGTCCGGGCACTGCGCGGTGCAGCCGTCGGCGACCTGCGTCGCGTCGTCCTTCCAGCGGGCGAGCGGGAATATGAAGTGATCGCCATCACCTATCCGAATGAGTAGCCACACAGGCAACAATTCGTTTCGGATCCGATCCTTGTCTTGGATCAAGGATTGGCGATGATCGTCGCATGAGGCCGCGATCGGCGCGGCCATGTTTTCGAAAGTCGATCGACCATGCCCATTCCCGCTCGCTGGTCCGCCCCGCTCCTGTCGCTGTTCCGGGCCGTGTTCGGCCTGCTCTTCCTGTCCCACGGCATCTCGAAATTCTTCGGCCTTCCCCCCTTTCCGATGCCGCTCAATCCGCTGCTGACCGCGGCGGGCGTGCTGGAACTGGTCGGCGGCGCGCTGCTGCTGATCGGGCTGTTCACCCGCCCGGTCGCGTTCCTCCTTTCGGGCCAGATGGCGGTCGCCTATTTCCTGGCGCATGCGCCGCAGGGCTTCCTGCCGCTCGCCAATGGCGGTGAGGCAGCGATCCTCTACTGCTTCGCCTTCCTGTATCTGGCCGCCGCCGGTGGCGGATCCGTCGGCGTCGACGCAATGCGGCGTGGCGGCTGACCCGCGGCTCTGATAGTCAGGGCGCCATGAACGCCCTGACCCGCAATATCGCGCTGCTCATCGACGCCGACAATGCCCAGTCGGCGGCCATCGACCCGGTCCTGACGGTGCTGGCCGAGCTGGGCACGGTCAATGTCCGCCGCGCCTATGGCAACTGGTCCAAGCCCGGGCTGAAGGGCTGGCGCGACGTCATGGTCAAGCATGGCATCGAACCGCAGCAGCAGTTCGACCTGACCAAGGGCAAGAACGCCACCGACATGAAGATGACCATCGACGCGATGGACCTGCTGTTCCGGGGGCGCATCGACGGGTTCGGCATCATGTCGTCGGACAGCGACTTCATGCCGCTGGCCACGCGCATCCGACAGGACGGATTCCCCGTCTACGGCTTCGGCAATTCCCGTACGCCCGAGGCGTTCAAACAGGCGTGCAGCCGGTTCATCGACGTCGGCGCGCTGATCGGCGAGGCGACGCGGCCCACCAATGCTAAGCCGACCGCCGCCGACGTGCCGCTCGCCGAATCGCTGCCCCCGTCGATCGAACAGGCCAAGCGCACGGCGGGCACGCCGCGCCCGATCGACGAGGAACTGCTCAAGCTGCTGGTCGACGCCTATAATTCGGTAAAGCGCGACGAACGCGGCTTTGCCAGCCTGTCGGCGATGGGCCAGTTGGCAGGCAACCGTTCGAGCTTCGACACGCGCAATTACGGGTTCAAGCGCCTGTCCGACCTGATCGAGGCGGTGCCCAATTTCCAGACCGAACGGCGCGAAGACGGCCGGACCTTCGTCAAGCGGGTGCGGTGATCATGTGATTTCGTCCCCTGCAAAGGGGAGGAATATTCTATTCCCGTGGATCCGGCATGGTCAGGGTCGCGCACGTTCCCGGCCCCGCATCATCGAACCGCACATCGCCGCGTAGCTGTCGCGCAAGGCTGGCGATCATCCGCATCCCCAGGCTGTGGCGCGACGCTGCCTTCATGTCGAAATCGTCGGGCATCCCCTTGCCACGGTCGCGGACCGACAGGACGATCCGCCCGTCATGCGCCTGGAGCGACACATCGATGACGCCACCGGCCTCGCCATAGGCGTATTTGATCGCGTTGGTCATCAGCTCGGTCAGCATCAGGCCGATCGGGATCGCCGTGTCGGCGCTGATCTCGATGGCTTCGATATCGCAGGTGACGTGGTGGTTCTGCGACTGCTGGGCGAGATGCTCCGCGATACCGCAGGCCAGATCGTCGAGCGACACCATGCCGACCCGCTCGCTGCGCCAGAGCTGGTCATGGGTCTGGGCGATCGCCGCAATCCGCGCCTGCGCGTCGTTGAGCATCCGTAGGACGCGCGGATCGTCATCCTCCTGCTTCTGCAGGTTCAACATCGCGGAGACGAGCGCCAGGCTGTTCTTGACCCGGTGGCTGGCCTCACGGGTCAGCAATTGCTGGTGCTCGACCGCCTCGGCCAGCCGCCGCTCCGCCTCCTGCCGCTCGATGGCGACGCCGATCAGATTGGCGAAACCCTGCATAAAGGCAAGATCGGCTTCCTCGAACCGCCCCTCGTCGGGACTATCGACCTCCAGCACGCCGTAGCGCTGGCCGGATGCTTCGACGAGCACGTTGATCGCCCGGCGAATCTTGTGATCGGCCATGAACGGCGGCGTGCGGAACCGCTCCTCCATGTCGAGATGGTTGGAGATCACCCCCTGCCCGGTCTGGAGCGCAAACCCGGCAGGCGAGCCCAAATCGGTCCGCATCTCGGTCGAGCCGACCACGCCCGGGCCCCAACCGACCCCGGCACGCACCAGCAACGTTTCGCGGTCCGGCTTATATTCCAGGAACTTACAGAAAGAAGATCGCATCCCTTCTGCACATAATTCGGTCGCCCGTTGCAGCATTGGGTCGAGATCGCGTGACCGGAGCGCTTCGATTCCAAAGGCCGAAAGGACCGATTGCTGTCGAAGCCGGTAATGCAACTGCCCCGCACCGGCGATCTCCTCATCATCGCCCGGCGCTTGTTCCACGACCGCCATTCCTATTCGACCCCGTTCATTCCTTACCCCGATAACGATCAGAATAGGAATTCGCCGCATCGGTTTAAACCGCCCATATGACAACGCCCTCCCCGATCGCTCTGGAAGGGCGTCATCGTCGGCGGGGATCGCCGGATCAGCGGGTCAGTTTCTTGTACGCCAGACGGGTCGGACGATCGGCGGCATCGCCCATGCGGCGACGCTTATCCTCTTCGTAGCTCTCGTAATTGCCCTCGAACCATTCGACATGGCTGTCGCCCTCGAAGGCCAGGATGTGGGTGCACAGGCGATCGAGGAAGAAGCGATCGTGGCTGATGACCACGGCGCAGCCCGCAAACGTCTCCAGCGCCTCTTCGAGCGCGCGCAGCGTTTCCACGTCCAGGTCGTTGGTCGGTTCGTCGAGCAGCAGGACGTTGCCGCCCTCCTTCAGCATCTTGGCCATATGGACGCGATTGCGCTCACCGCCCGACAGCTGGCCGACCTTCTTCTGCTGGTCGGGGCCGCGGAAGTTGAACGCGCCGACATAGGCGCGCGTGCCCAGCTCCTGCTTGCCGAAGCGGAAGACCTCCAGCTCGTCGGAGATTTCCTGCCAGACATTCTTGTTGGGATCGAGGTCGTCGCGGCTCTGGTCGACATAGCCGAGCTTGACGGTCGAGCCGATCTCGATCGTGCCCGCATCGGGCTGTTCCTGGCCGGTGATCAGCTTGAACAGCGTCGACTTTCCCGCGCCGTTCGGCCCGATCACGCCGACGATACCACCCGGCGGCAGCATGAAGTCGAGACCCTCGAACAAAAGCTTGTCGCCGTACGACTTGGTCAGCCCCTTGGCCTCGATCACCTTGCCGCCCAGACGCTCGGGGATCTGGATCAGGATCTGCGCCTTGCCCGCGACGCGGTTCTCCTGCTTCTCCATCAGCTCCTCGAACGCACGAATACGCGCCTTCGACTTGGTCTGGCGGGCCTTGGGCGTCTGACGCATCCAGGCCAGCTCGTCGGCGATCGCCTTCTGCTTGCCCGCCTCGTCGCGCTCTTCCTGCTCCAGGCGCTTGGCCTTCTTTTCCAGATAGCCGGAATAGTTGGATTCGTAGGTATAGTAGCGGCCGCGATCGAGCTCGAGCACCCAGTTCACGACGTTGTCGAGGAAGTAGCGGTCGTGGGTGACGAGGATGACGTTACCCGCATATTCCTTCAGATAGTTTTCCAGCCACGACACGCTTTCGGCGTCGAGGTGGTTGGTCGGTTCGTCGAGCAGCAGCACGTCGGGCTTTTCAAGCAGCAGCTTGCACAGCGCCACGCGACGCTTCTCACCGCCCGACAGGCGGGTGACGTCGGCGTCGCCGGGCGGGCAGCGCAGCGCTTCCATCGCCTGTTCCAGCTGGCTGTCGAGCGACCAGCCGTCGACCGCATCGATCTTGGCCTGAAGCTCGCCCATCTCCTCCATCAGGGCGTCGAAATCGGTGTCGTCCTTGGGATCGCCCATTTCGGCCGAGATGGCGTTGAAGCGATCGACCAGGTCGGCGATCGGGCGGACGCCGTCCTTCACGTTGCCCATCACGTCCTTCGACGGATCGAGCTGCGGCTCCTGCGCCAGATAGCCGACGCGAACGCCCTCGGCGGCCCAGGCTTCGCCGGTGAAGTCGGTGTCCATGCCCGCCATCACCTTCATCAGCGTGGACTTGCCCGCGCCGTTCGGGCCGATGATCGCGATCTTCGCGGTCGGCAGGAACTGAAGGTGGATGTTGTTCAGGACAGGCTTGTTGGCGCCGGGGAAGGTCTTGGTCAGACCCTTCATCACATAGGTATATTGGACGGCCATGGCGGCGCGGGGCTCCGTGCTTTTTGCGACTGTTGGATATTTGCCGCCCATGTAGAGGTTGCGCGGGCGGTTGGCAAACGGGACGGCCTGCGTAACAGTCGCGGCCATGAAGCGCATCATCCTCGCGGCCCTGACCGCCTCCGCCCTATCCGCCCCCGCCCTGGCCCAGCGCACCCCGCCGCCCATGCCCGCCGCCGTCGATCCGAAGGTTGCGGAACTCCGCGACGCCGCGCTGAAGGACGATGTCGCTTGGGACATCGTCGAGGGGCTGACGACCGAGGTCGGCCAGCGACTGGCGGGCACAGAGGCCGAGGCCCGGGCGCGCGCCTGGGCGGTCGCCAAGCTGACCGCGCTGGGTTTCCAGAACGTACGCATCGAGCCCTATCGGATGCCGGTATGGGAACGGGGCACCGAGACGGCCGAGATCCTGGCCCCCTTCCCGCAGAAGCTGACGCTGGCCGCGCTCGGCAATTCGGGGGCGACGCCTGCCGCCGGGCTGACCGGCGAGGTTGCCGTGTTCCCCAGCATGGCCGCGTTCCAGGCCGCACCGGATAATGCGATCAAGGGCAAGATCGTCTATATCGGCAATGCCATGCCGCGCACCCAGGACGGTTCGGGCTATGGCGCCTATGGCACCGCCCGCTTCACCGGCCCGGCGCTTGCGGCGAAGCGCGGCGCGGCGGCGATCGTCATCCGCTCGATTGGAACCGACCATCACCGCTTCCCCCATACCGGCACGACCAATTTCCCGGCGGGCGTGACGCCGATCCCCGCCGCCGCCCTGTCGGTGCCGGACGCCGAGCAGCTGGAGCGCATAGCCGCGCGTGGCCGCCCGATCCGCATGAAGCTGGTCCTGACGCCCCGACAGGTCGGGATGCGCGAATCGGGCAACGTCATCGCCGAGGTGCCGGGCAGCGAACCGGCGGCCGGCATCGTGCTGGTCGGCGGGCATCTGGACAGCTGGGATCTGGGCACCGGCGCGATCGACGATGCCAGCGGCGTGGCGATCACGACGGCGGCGGCCAAGCGGATCTTGGACGGGCCGCGCCCTCGCCGCACGATCCGCGTCGTCTGGTTCGGGGCCGAGGAGGTCGGCGGCATGGGCGGCGATGCCTATGCCAAAGCCCATGCCCATGAACGCCACGCGACCGCCTCGGAAAGTGATTTCGGTGCCGATCGCGTCTGGCGCTTCGAGGTCAACCTGCCTCCCGCCGCCAGGCCCATCGCCGACCGGCTGCAGACCGCGCTGGCGCCGCTTGGCATCACGCGCGGCAGCGGCCTGGGCGGTGACGGGACCGATATCGGCCCGACGCTGAAACTCGGTACCGCGGCGATCGACCTGAACCAATCGGGATGGGATTATTTCGATACCCATCATACGCCCGACGACGTATTAGACCGCGTCGACCCCGCGTCGCTGCGCCAGAATGTCGCCGCATGGACCGCGATGCTGGCGGTGGTCGCCAACGCGCCCGAGGCGATCGACCCGGTCACACCGCGCTGATTTCCGCAAGGGAGCGGTAACCCTTTGGTAACGCCAACGCCTTGAAAAAGCCTGATAGCCGCCATCGGTTCGTCGCGAACCTTGCCGGAATGTGAATTTTGCGGATTGACCGCGATGAACCGCGCGTTATTTGAGCCGCTTCGCGACGGCATTCGGGTCGGCCGCGATGATTGCTTATGCTTGGGAGCATTCGAATGAAGAAGATCGCTTTCGTTCTCGCTGCCGCCGGCCTGATGTCCGTGGCCGCCTGCACTAAGTCGCCTGAAGCTGCCGCTGTTGAGAACAACGCGGACATGCTGGCTGACAACATGGAAATGCAGGCCGACAACCTCGAAGCGGTTGCCGACAACACCTCGAACGGTGCTGCCGCTGCCTCGCTCGAGAACGCTGCCGACAACATGAACGCCGCCGCCGACAACGTCCGTGACGCTGCCGACGCCAAGGCTGACAACATGCAGTAATGCCGCCTCGGACCCTCGGGTCCGAAGCGCCGACTGTTTGTCGGAAAAGGGCGCCCTCCTTCGCGGAGGCGCCCTTTTTCTTTGCTTTTTCGCGCTTGCGAAGCCGTCCGGCGTCACGCTACGGACGATGTCGGTGGGGCCTGTAGCTCAATGGTTAGAGCTGGCCGCTCATAACGGCTAGGTTGCGGGTTCGAGTCCTGCCGGGCCCACCAACAAATCGCGGTTCGTCTGTAAAAACCGGTTGCCGTCCGGCCCTCCGCCTACCTAGGGTGGCCCAAACTTCATCGAGGATGGGCATATGTCGGTTAAGGGCGATCCTAAGGTCATCGAATATCTGAACGAGGCGCTCAAGAACGAGCTGACCGCGATCAATCAGTATTTCCTGCATTATCGCCTGCTCGACCATTGGGGCGTCTACAAGCTCGCCCAGTTCGAGTATCACGAATCGATCGACGAGATGCGCCATGCCGACTGGCTGGCCGAGCGCATCCTCTATCTGGACGGCCTGCCCAATTTCCAGCTACTCGGCCGCCTGCGCATCGGCGAGACGGTCGAAGAGGTGCTGAAGGGCGACCTGGCAATCGAGATCGAAGCGGTCGCCCAGCTCAAGGAAGCCATCGCCTATTGCGAGGAAGTCCGCGACTATGTCAGCCGCGACCTGTTCCAGCGCATCCTGGCCAGCGAGGAAGAGCATGTCGACACGCTGGAACGCCAGTTCGAGATGATCGCGCGCATGGGCATCCAGAATTATGTCCAGCTGAACGCCATGGCGGAAAACGACACGCCCAAGTCGGGCGCGGCTCCGCACCTTCAGGGGTAAGGGTTGTGGGGCGGGCCTGACGGGTCCGCCCCTATCCCCAACGTCCGTTCAGCCTGAGCGAAGTCGAAGACCAAGGGAGCGCGTCCGCGACGACATCCGCCACGACCCCGACGAAGGCCGGCGACCAGTTGCGAAGCGATAGCCTCCCCCGCAATGTCGTGGCGCGCTACGAACTTGACCGTTCCTGGAACCCGGCCTTCGCCGGGGTGAGGGCTTGGGACTATTGAATTCCCTTGGCCTGCGACTTCGCTAAGGCTGAACGAAAGTGGGAGGAGCGAGGCGGACGATAACGCCCGCCACGCTCCCTTAGTCCTTGTTGCCGAACGGGTTCTTCGGCGCCCGCAGCGTCAGGCGCACCGGCACCGCACCGAACCCCAGTTCGCGCCGCATCGAGTTGACCAGATACCGCTCATAGCTGGCCGGCAGCTGGTCCACGCGCGTACCGAAGATCACGAAGCTCGGCGGACGCGATTTCACCTGAGTGACGTAGCGCAGCTTGATCCGCTTGCCGCCGGGCGCAGGCGGCGGGTTGGCGTCGACGGCGCGCTCGAACCAACGGTTGAGTTCGCCGGTCGGCACACGCTTCGACCAGGCGGCCCGCGTCTCGAAGGCCGCCTCGATCAGCGTATCGAGCCCCTTGCCGGTCGCGGCCGACACCGCCAGCAGCGGCACGCCCTTCACCTGGCTGAGCCCATCCTCCAGCGCCTTCTTCACGCCGTTGAACAGCGAGGACGGGTTTTCCGCGACGTCCCACTTGTTCAGCGCGATCAGCAGCGCGCGCCCCTCTTCCAGGACGCGGTCGGCGATGCGTAGATCCTGCGACTCGAGGCCCAGCGTCGCGTCGAGCAGCAGCACCACGACCTCCGCAAAATCGACCGCGCGAAGGGCGTCGGCGACGGACAGCTTTTCCAGCTTGTCCTGCACCTTGGCCTTTTTGCGCATGCCCGCCGTGTCGATCAGGCGAACCTGCCGGACTTCGCCGTCGCGATCACGCCATTCCCAATCGATGGCGATCGAATCCCGCGTGATCCCGGCCTCCGGGCCGGTGATCAGGCGATCCTGGCCCAGGAAGCGGTTGATCAACGTCGACTTGCCCGCATTGGGGCGGCCGACGATCGCCAGCTTGAGCGGCGCAAGGGGATTTTCGAGGTCGACCTCTTCCTCTTCCTCGATCTCCACGTCGATATAGGGCAGCAGCGCCTCGAAAAGGTCGCCCACGCCTTCGCCATGTTCGGCCGAGAGCTGAACGGGATCGCCGAAGCCGAGCGCCAGCGCTTCCAGCACGCCCTGTTCGGCGGCGCGCCCCTCCGCCTTGTTCGCGGCGAGCACGATCGGCGTGTCGGAACTGCGCAGCCAGCGGGCGATCTCTTCGTCCAGCGGCATGATCCCCGCGCGGGCATCGATCAGGAACAGGGCGACATCGGCTTCGTCGATCGCCGCTTCGGTCTGGCGGCGCATCCGGCCGGGCAGCGTGTCGGGGTCTTCGTCTTCGTAACCCGCCGTGTCGATGACGCGGAAATCCACGCCGAGCAGATGCGCGTCGCCTTCGCGGCGGTCGCGAGTCACGCCGGGCCGGTCGTCGACCAGCGCCAGCTTCTTTCCGACCAGACGATTGAACAGCGTCGACTTGCCGACATTGGGACGGCCGACGATCGCGACGATAGGGAGTTTTGCCATCGTCGTCCGTTAGCGAAAGGCGAGGCTTTCGTCACGGGGTAGCGACACAAATGTACCGCTCCGTGGCATCCATGTCCCACGGAGCGGCCAAAGCATCACTTATAGGCGGCGATCCGCCCCTTCTGGTCCAGGACGTAGAGCGTTCCATTCGCCACGATCGGCGGCAGGGCGAAGGGCGTCTTGGTCTCGACCGTCGCCTCGACCGTGCCGTCGCCCGGATTGGCATAGACGATCTGGCCTTCGGAATTGGTCAGGATCAGGCGATTGCCTGCCAGCACCGGCCCGAACCAGGTGATCGCGCCGGTCTTCTTCTTGGCCTTGTGGAAACGCTGAAGCTGCGCGATCCAGCGCGCCTTGCCGCTGGACCGGGCGAGCGCGACCAGCCGGGCATCGTCCGTGACGATGAAGATCCACTCGCCCGCGATCCACGGCGTCGAAAGACCCGCGAAATTCTGCTCCCACAGGCGCTGGCCGGTCGACAGTTCCAGCGCGACCATGCGGCCACCCTGGCCCAGCGCATAGACCCGGCCCTGGTCGATCACCGGCGCGGCGTCGATGTCCGACAGCGTCGACACCGAGGTCGAGATGCTGGTCCGCGACAGCGCGTCCTGCCACAACATGCGGCCATTCTCGTAACGATAGGCGTTCAGCTCGCCGCTCGAGAAACCGGCAACGACGGTGCCCTGGCTCGCGGCGGGCGCCGCCACGCCGAACACGCCCTGCGTCTCCAGCGTGCCCTGCCCGGCCCAAACGATCTTACCATCTGCCTGGTTGATCGCGTAAAGCTGATTGTCCTGGGTCAGGACATAGACATTGCCATTGGCGATCGTCGGCGAACCGCGCAGGGGGCCACCGGGCTTGGCGCGCCACAGGACTTTGCCATCGGCCACATTGGCCGCGACCACATCGCCAAGGCCATCGGTCGCGTACACCGTGCCACTGTCATAGCTGGCCCCGCCGCCGAAACGGGCGAGACGGTTCTCGTCGCCCTCGGTGATCGGCGTCGACCACAGCTTCGCGCCGGTATCGGCGTTCATGGCGACAAGATTGCCACCCGCATCGACGGCGAACAGCTTGCCCTCGGCCACGACCGGGGGGGCGCCCAGCGGATCGCGGGCCGAGCCGCCGTTGATCGTCGCATCCCACAGCCGCGTTGGCTGCTCGCCGAGCGCCAGCTGGCCCATCGACTTGGAGGCGTTGCCGCCCGGCTGCGCCCATTCCGTGTTGGTTTCCGGTGCGGGCAGCGTGACCTGCACGTCGGCGATCGTCTTATCGGCCTCGACCCCGGTTTCCGACACCAGGATCGGCACGCGGTTGCCCACGGTCGGGGTCTTTTTCGGCGCGGACTTGAACACCCCGCAGGCACCCAGCGCCATCAGCGCGGCCAGCGCTGCGGAGGTGCGGAAATTCTTCGTCATTGGGTCTTGGTGTCCTCACTCTGGCCGACCGCGTCGACCCCCAATACACCGGCCATCTGAACCGCACGTTGCCGCAGGGTATCGGGCACATCCTTGTCGCTGGCAATCTGACCGAACAGACGGCCGGCCTGGTCGCGCTTGTTCAGCCGCAGATAGGCCACCGCCACCATCTCGCCCGCGCTGCCGAAATAGGCATTGCCGGGAACGGCCATGCCACCCAGCCGGGCGATCACCGCCTCGGGCTTCAGTGTGTCATATTCCGCCATGGTCTGGCGGATCAGGGCCAGGTCGCGAAACGGCTGCGCCAGCCCGCCGTCATTGGCGATCGCGGCGAACCGCGCGGCGGCCCCCTTCAGATCGTTCTTCTTCAGCAGGATATCGGCCTGGGTGAACTGCGCCAGCGCGCGATACGCGTCGATATCCGAACCGGCGACGCTCTTCAGCTTGTCGCCGGCCGTCGCCATGTCGTTCTCGCCGACCGCATCATAGGCGGCCTGCAACTGCTCGCCATCGGCCGCGGCCGCCTGATTCTGGCGGTGCTGCCAATAGAGATAGCCGCCAAAGGCCGCCAGCGCGACCACGATCAGGCCGCCGATGACCAGGCCCCACCGGGTCCAGAATTTCGTCAGCCTTTCGCGACGCAGTTCGTCGTCGACCTCGCTCATAAAGGCCTGGCTGGATTGGGGCGTTAGGGCCAAGACGGGCTCCGCTATTCTGGATCAAGGCAACAAGAAGCCGCGACCTTTAGCGAGGACAGGCCCCGGTGGGAAGCGGCCTTGGCTTATCCGGCGTCGCGGGGGGCATAGATCTGTTCCGGCCCCGGGAAGCGGCGGGCGCGGACATCCTCGGCATAGGCGCGGGCCGCCTCGCCGATCCGGTCGCCCATCGTCTCGTATCGGCGTACGAACCGGGCCGTACGTTCGAAAAAGCCCAGCATGTCTTCGCCTACCAGCACCTGCCCGTCGCACTCGACCGAGGCGCCGATGCCGATCGTGGGACAGGCGATACGCTTGGTGATTTCGATGGCGATGGGCTCGACCACCCCCTCGATCACCACCGAGAAGGCACCGGCGTCCGCCACGGCGACCGCGTCGGCAATGATCTTTTCGGCTTCCTCGGGCGTCCGGCCACGCGCGCCGTAGCCGCCCAGCACGTTCACCGCCTGCGGCGTCAGGCCGACATGGCCCATGACGGGAATGCCGCGCTCGACCAGGAAGCGGACGGTCGCCGCCATCGCGACGCCGCCCTCCAGCTTGACCGCCGCTGCGCCGGTTTCCTTCAGCAGCCAGGCGGCATTCTCGAACGCCTTTTCCGGGCTCGCCTCATAGCTGCCGAAGGGCAGGTCGATGACGACCACCGAGTGATAGCTGCCCCGCACCACCGCCGCGCCGTGCGCCGCCATCATCTGGAGCGTGACCGGCACCGTGGAGGGCAGGCCATAGATCACCTGCCCCAAGCTGTCCCCGACCAGCAGCATGTCGCAATGCGGATCGAGCAACTGCGCCGACCGCACCGTATAAGCGGTCAGCATGACGAGCGGGGTGCCGCTGCCCTTGGCACGGCGGATGGCGGGGACGGTCAGCCGCTTCATCGGAGCGGGCGTCGGATTGGCGCGACTCGTCGCGGTGTCGAGCGTGTAGGTCGTGGACATCGCCGCGCCTTACTCCGCCGGTTGCTGCCGCTCCACCCCCATGGGTTATATCAGAAAATTTCGACGTAACGCTCGGGCTTGAACCCGACGGTCAGCAAGCCGTCACGGTCGAGCACAGGCCGCTTGATGAGCGAGGGTTGGGCCTGCATCAGCCGGATCGCCTTGTCGGCGTCGATGTCCTGCCGGTCGGCTTCGTCCAGTTTGCGGAACGTGGTTCCGGCGCGATTGAGCAGCGCTTCCCAACCCACCTGATCGACCCAGCGGCGCAGGGTCGCCTCGTCGACGCCGTCGGTCTTATAGTTGTGGAAATGATAGGCGACGCCGTGCTGGTCGAGCCAAGTACGGGCCTTCTTCACCGTGTCGCAATTGGGGATACCGTAGAGGGTGTTTGTCATCACACTTCCGATCGCTCAGTCAAAGCTCCGGTACACTTGGCGATCGACGTGTCGAACACATTTTTTACATCTGCGGCGCATGAGATGACCATGCGGACTTCCACTCTTTTAATGATCACGGCCGCGATCGTGGTTGGCGCAATCGTGGGAATCGGGACGGCGCCCAGCAAGAAAGCAAGCTCTGAAGCCTCCCCATCCGGCTCGATCGCCCCATCGAGCACCTTGCTGCCAGGCATGGCGGTTGCCACCGGGATCAAGCGCCGTCGCGAACCCGAGGCGGGCGATCATTGGGCGGGTTGCAACGACGCCCGCGCCATGGGAACGGCCCCGATCTACCGGGGCGAGCCGGGTTACGACGAAAAGATGGACGGCGACGATGACGGCATAGCCTGCGAACCGCGACCCGACGAATGATGCACTAACCCGCAGCAACCCACACGGGGTGGCGTCCCTCTCCCCACCCCGCTATCCCGCTGTCATGCAGGACCATCCCTTTTACGCCCTTCACACCCATGGCCTGATCCGCGTTGCGGCCGCGACGCCCGCCGCGTCGGTCGGCGATGCCCATGCCAATGCGGATGCGATGCTTGCCCTGGCGCGCCGGGCGGATGAGGACGGGGTCGACCTGATCGTCTTTCCCGAGCTGTCGCTGACATCCTATGCGATCGACGACCTCCACCTTCAGGGCGCGATGCAGGCCGCCACCCTCGCCGCGCTGGGGGAGATAGTGGATGCCAGCGCGGCCCTGTCGCCCGTCATGCTGGTCGGCGCGGCGCTGCCCCGCAATGGACGGCTCTATAATTGCGCGGTCGCCATCGCGCGCGGACGGGTGCTGGGCGTCGTTCCGAAGACCTTCCTGCCCAATTACCGCGAATATTACGAAAAGCGCTGGTTCGCGAGCGGCGCGGGCCTGACCGGGCTGACGATCGAACTGGACGGACAATGCGTCCCCTTCGGCACCGACCTGATCTTCGCGGCGAAGGATGTGCCCGGTTTCGTTTTCCATGCCGAAATCTGCGAGGATTACTGGGCTCCCACCCCGCCCTCGACCCTGGGTGCGCTGGCGGGGGCGACGATCTGTTGCAACCTGTCCGCCTCCAACATCGTGATCGGCAAGGCGCGGGACCGCGCGCTGCTTGCCGCCGCGCAATCGGCGCGCGCCGCCTGCGCCTATGTCTATTCGGCCGCCGGGATCGGTGAGAGCACGACCGACCTGTCCTGGGACGGTCAGGGGCTGGTCCATGAACTAGGCGAGACGATCGCCGAGTCCGAGCGCTTCCTGCGCGAGCCCGCAATGACCGTCGCCGATATCGACGCGGAGCGGATCGTGCAGGAGCGGATGCGCTTCGGGACATTCAACGATGCCGCCACCGTTTCCGGCCATCCCGAACAGCGTTTCCGCCGCATCGGTTTCGTCCACGCCGCCGAGATCGCCGATCACGGACTGCGCCGCACCGTCGCGCGCTTTCCCTTCGTGCCCGACGACCCCGCGCGACGGGACGAGGATTGTTTCGAGGCCTATAACATCCAGGTCGAGGCGCTGGCGAAGCGACTGGAGGCCAGCGGTGCGAAGACGCTGGTCATCGGCGTGTCGGGCGGGCTCGATTCCACCCATGCGCTGATCGTCGCGGCCAAGGCGACCGACCGGCTGGGCTGGTCGCGCGACCGGATCCTGGCCTTCACCATGCCGGGCTTCGCGACCGGCGAGGGTACCAAGGCCAATGCCTGGGCGCTGATGCGCGCGCTGGGCGTCAGCGCGGAGGAAATCGACATCCGGCCCGCCGCGCAGCAGATGCTGGGCGATATGGGGCACCCCTTCGCACAAGGACAGCCGGTCCATGACGTGACCTTCGAGAATGTGCAGGCAGGCCTGCGCACCGATTATCTCTTCCGCCTGGCCAATCAGCGTGGCGGGATCGTGCTGGGCACCGGCGACCTGTCGGAGCTGGCGCTCGGCTGGTGCACATATGGCGTCGGCGACCAGATGAGCCATTATGCGGTGAACGCCGGCGTGCCGAAGACGCTGATCCAGTTCCTGATCCGCTGGTGCATCCGGACCGGCCAATATGACGACGCGACCAATCGCGTGCTGGCGTCCATCCTGGCCCAGGAAATATCGCCCGAGCTGGTTCCCGCCGACGCCAACGGCGCGATGCAGTCGACCGAGGCGATGATCGGCCCCTATGCGCTCAACGATTTCTTCGCGCATTACGTGATCCGCTATGGCCTGAAGCCGTCCAAGATCGCGTTCCTGGCCTGGCACGCCTGGCATGATGCCGAGGCAGGCGCTTGGCCAGAGGACCTGCCAGATGATGCGCGGGTCGCCTATGACCTGCCGACGATCCGCCACTGGCTCGGCCGGTTCCTGACGCGGTTTTTCCAGACCAGCCAGTTCAAGCGCTCGGCGCTGCCCAATGGGCCCAAAGTGTCCGGCGGCGGGGCCCTGTCGCCGCGTGGCGACTGGCGCGCGCCGTCCGATGGTCGCGCCGCGATCTGGCTGGCGGAGCTGGAGGACGCGCTGCCGCCGGCCTGATTTCGCGGACTTGGCATCGGCCACGGATCAGGTCTATGTTACTGTCCCGTTTGTACCGATTTCCCTGAATTGCAGGCTCCTCCCCGGCCTGTCGGCACGAGAGAGACCATGAGCCTTGTCGTTCGCACCCTGTCCGAGCAGATCTTTACGATCATTCGCGAACGCATCATCAGTGGCGATCTTCCCGAGGATCAGCCGATCCGTCAGGACGCACTGGCCAACGAACTGGGCGTCAGCAAGATTCCGCTGCGCGAGGCCTTGGCACGGCTGGAACAGGAAGGCCTGCTGACCAGCCAGGCCAATCGTGGCTTCTTCGTCCGCTCGCTGGGCGCCAGCGAAGCCGAGGAGATTTACGAGTTGCGCCTGGCCATCGAGCCGGACGCCGCCGCGCGCGCCGCGCGGGTCGCGACGGCGGAGGACCATGCCGCCGCCCGCGACGCGCTGACCGCGCTCGACGTCGCGGCGCGCGAGGCGCTGCATGAGGTGGCGCACCGCAACCGCGCTTTTCACCTCGCGCTTGTCCGGCCGTTGGGCGCCGCCCTGACCTTTCAGCTGATCGAGCGCCTGCAGGTCCTGGCCGAGCGCTATGTCGTTCAGCATCTGAAGCCGGCCGGGCGCGAGGATCGCGCGCACAAGGAGCATCAGGCGCTACTCGATGCATGGCTGGCGCGCGACGAGGCGCGGGTGGTCGAATTTCTGACCGACCATATCGGCGCGACCCTGGTCGATCTGCGGGCCCAACTCACCCGCTGAGCCGGGCGGTCAGCCGGGCGGTCGCGCGATAGGCGTGGTGATGATCCGCGCGCCCCGCCGATAGGTCAGGTAGCGCCAGAACCATTGCAGGCTGACCCGCATACGCTGCGCGAAATTCACGAGCAGCATGACATGGACGACCGCCCAGAGCATCCAGGCCGGATAGCCCTTCATCCGGTATCGCCCGAAGTCGAAGATCGCGGCATGGCGTCCTATGATCGCCGCATTGCCGCGGTTGTGAAAGCGGAAGGGCTTGGCCTCGCGTCCCTTGGTCAGCTCCGCACGCAAGGCATCGCCCAGATATCCGCCCTGCTGCTGCGCAACCTGTGCCAGGCCGGGTAACGGCTTGCCGTCCTCGCCCAGACAGGCGGCGACATCGCCCAGGGCATAGACGCCCTGCAATCCTTGGACGCGTAACCGGTCGTCGACCGCAACCCGCCCGCCGGGCCCCGGTTCGATACCGAGCAGAGCCGACGCACCGGTCGGGGCGACGCCGGCGCCCCACAGCACGGTGCGGGCCGGAATGAACCGGCCCCCGGCGGTCAAGCCCTCCGCCGTGATCGTCTCGACCGGCATGTCCGTCATCACCCGTACGCCCAGCCGCGCCAGCGCCCGTCCGGCATAAAGCGCCAGCGATTCGGGAAAGGCGGACAGGATACGCGGCCCGCCCTCGACCAGGATGATCTGCGCGGTCTCGGGGCGGATGCGCCGGAAATCGGCGGCCAGCGCATAGCGGGCGAGTTCCGCGACCGACCCCGCCAGCTCGACACCGGTCGGCCCGCCGCCGACGATCACGAAGGTCATCAGCGCCTCGCGATCGGCCGCGCCGTCACGCTCGGCTTCCTCGAACGCGCCGAGCACGCGGGAGCGGATCAGCCGGGCCTCCTCGATGGATTTGCACGCAGGCGCGACGCTGCGCCATTCGTCATGACCGAAATAGCTGCTGGTCGAGCCGGTCGCGACGACCAGACGGTCGTAGTTGAGCGTCTCGCCGGTCGCGAGCGTGAGTTGGCGGCCCTCCGGATCGACCCGCGACACCTCGCCGAGCACGACGCGGATATTGGGATAGCGGCCCAGGACATGACGGATCGGCTCGGCCACATCGGCGGGCGACAGGGCGGCGGTCGCGACTTGGTAGAGGAGCGGTACGAACAAGTGGTAATTGTTGCGGTCCACGACCGTCACCCGGACGGGCGCATTGGCCAGCCGCTGCGCCACGGCCAGCCCACCAAAGCCCGCGCCGACGATCACGACATGCGGCCAGTCCGGATCGACGGTCATGCCGCTCACCACTCCACCGCGATCTTGCCGAAATGCGCACCGCTTTCCTGATAGCGAAAGGCCGCCGCCAGTTCGTCCAAGGCGAAGCGGCGGTCGATCACCGGACGCCATGTCGCGCCCTCCAGCGCCCGGACGAATTCGACCTGCATCCGCCGACTGCCGACGATCAGCCCCTGCAACCGGGCCTGCTTGCGCATCAACGTCGCTGTCGGCACATCGCCCGCGATCCCGGTCAGCACGCCGATCAGGCCGATATGGCCGCCGATCCGCACCGCGTCGATCGACTGGGCCAGCGTGGCTGGGCCGCCGACCTCGATAACATGATCGACGCCCCCGCCTGCCCAGTCATGCACCTGACGCCCCCATTCGGGCTGTTCGCGATAGTTGATCGTGTAAGCGGCCCCCAAAATCCGGACCCGTTCCAGCTTCTCGTCGGACGAGGAGGTGACGGCGACCTCAGCCCCCATCATCCGTGCGATCTGCAAGGCCCAGATGGATACGCCGCCCGTGCCCAGGACGAGCACCCTGTCACCGGCTTTTAGACCGCCATCGACCACGAGGCTCCGCCAGGCGGTCAGGCCCGCCGTCGTGATCGTCGCCGCTTCGGCATGGTCATACCCCTTAGGCGCATGGGTGAAGGCCGTGGCGGGCGCGACCACCGTCTCGCAGGCATAGCCGTCGATCCCGTCGCCCGGCACGCGGGAGAAGTCCCCGATGCGCGGTGGCCCCTCCTGCCAGTCTGGAAAGAAGCAGGAGACGACCGGGTCGCCGCTCCGAAACGCGTCGACTCCCCCGCCCACCGCTTCGACGGTCCCGGCGCCATCGGCCATCGGAATACGGCCGTCCTCCGTCGGCATCCGGCCCGCCACGACGCCGTAATCATGATAGTTAAGCGAAGTGGCGTGCAGGCGGACCCGGATCATGCCCGGTCCCGGCGCCCCCGGATCGGGCCGGTCGACCATTCGCAGACGGTCGAGACCACCCGGCGCGTCCAGGATCATCGCTCTCATCGCTACGCCTTCCATCAGCCAAGTCCTGATCGGCCAACGCCGCGCCGCCGCGATGCGATCCCTCAGCCGGCCGCCAGCAGCCACCCGTCCGGCAGGAAATCGACTGACATATAATAATAGAAGACGCAGCTGCCGTCGCCGCGATAGCTGCCGCCCTTGACGATGCCATAGGCCGTGCTGCCCAGGAACACCGGGCCGCCGCTATCGCCGCTACGACAGGTCGGCCCCCGGACCGCGACCCAGGTCGGGGTACAACCGCCGCCGCACAAATCCCCGGCGGGCGCGAAATCGGGCATCCACACCTCCGCACAGCTATACCCCGTCCGCTCGCCCCGATGGCAGACGATGTCCCCCGCCCGCGTCGAGCCACGCGGCGTCGCCCCCGCCACCCGGCGAGCGATCGTCTTGGCCGTATCGCTCCAGAACAGCGGAGCGAGCGGCGTCGGGCTGACATTGACCTGCACATCCTGATAGCCCCAACCCCATTGCCCAGCGAAGCGCAGCGGATGCGCCACGCCTCCGGCGGCGATCCAGGACAGATCGTCGGGGCAATGCGCCGCCGTCACCACGGCGCTTTCTACGCCGCGCCGCACGACGAAGCCGCTGGTACAGGCATAACGACGCCCATCCGCCGGATCGACGCCAACCAGCCGCGCGCCTCCTTGCAGGTCGGCAAAGTCGCTATCCGCCATATCGAGGGTCGTGATCCGGACCGGCACGCCCGCGATTTGCGCGATCCGGTCTCGCAACGCGTCGCCCGGCTCGGCATCGGCGTCCGCGCGGGAAACCATCACGACGAGCGCGCCGATGCGCGGGTCGATGCCGATCCCGGGCGGTCGGGTCAGGCTGGCACGGATCTCCGTTTGATGAAGCGCCAGCGCGACGACCAGCTGCCGGTGGGTTGCATAGGCGCCAGTGCGGAACCGGATGAGTACCGGACTGCCCGCCACCTGCACCACCCGGTCGGCCACCGGCGCGTCGCCGGTCAGAAGAACGTCGATATGAAAGGGTGCATGGCCGACCGACAGGCCCGCGATCCGATCCGCAAATTCGCTCTCCAGCGCATCGGTCACGGCTATCGACGCTTGCTGCACGGTCAGCTCGTGCAGGACCGCCTGCGGTGTCAGCCCCGATGTCGTGGCGTAGCGATCGGCATCGAGCGCCAGCGCCGCCGTCCCATCCAGGCCTTGGGCCGTGCCTATAACCGGCCACGCCAGCAGCAGGATCGCCAGACCGCAGAACCAGCGCAAAGCGCAGCTATCGCGCGGCCAAGATTTGCGTTGCTTATATCCCATCAATTTGATGTGTATTCAATCCGTGAAGCCCGTGCGAGGCCATACACGAAAACCAAGGGGACCGAACCGATGTTGCGACGCCGTACCTTACCGATGATCCTCCTGGCGTCGGCGCTGCCGCTTGCCGCCTGCTCGCCGTCCCATTCGGATAACGCCGCCGTCGCCAACACCGCCGATGTGGCCGAGCTCGGCAATGACGGCATCGCCAATGACGACTTCGGCGCCGCGGACAATGCCGCGCTGGTCAACGATCTGCTGGAAGGAAACGGAACGGCCGCGAACGACTCCGCCGCCCGGTAAAGATGTCTTCCGGCGACCGGCCATTCCGGTCGGTTGCCGCTCCTGCCTCGCCAAAGGAAGCTCCCTAAGGCGATCGACTGGCCCGGCGGTTCGACCGCCGGGCCGTTTTTATGGGCGTTCGTCGAGGCCCCAGCTGCGCAGGACGCGCATGTCCTGCTCGACCACATTGGCGGAGAAACGCTCGATCAGGCGTTGCGCCTGTCGCCACATGCCCGTCGGCAAGGGCGCGGCGCGCGGCGCGTTGAGTATGCGGCCGCCACAGAGCTGGGCCAGGCCGGAACCACGTTCGGTCGCGTCGACGACCAGCGAGGGAAAGGGCAAGGCCACATCGGGCGAGGCGAAAAGCTGGCCGCCGGTCCGGTCGAGCGAACCGGCGGGAGGCGGCTGAAAGAACAGCGCGCCCGCGACCTTGGAGACGTAATGGCTGGGCGACAGCCGGGCCCACCAGACGCTGGCGAGACAGGCGGCCCCTTCCGCGACCAGCAGCACGGCGCGATCGGCGTGAGCGACCGCATGGTCCAGCCGCGTCGCCCAGATATCCCGCGCCTCGCGCGAGGCCCCGTCGAACGGTAGCTGCACGTCGCCCTGCCGAGGCCATGCAAAAAGATTTTCCCAGGGCATGGCGCGGTCGACGCCTGTACCCGGACGCCCCATGGGCAGGGTAATGATCGAAAAGGGGTCGGTGAGACGCAGTTCGCCGGTCATGGTCTGCTCCGTCGAAGATCACCGCCCAAGGTACGCCGCCTCGCCCAGAGAGCAAGGGCTATCGACGCAACCTGGCCTCACTCCGCCGCGATCGCCCGGATGCCACGCCGCGAATCGCTCAGCGCCACCGCGATGCTGTCGACCAACAGCTCATATTGGTCGGCCGTATAGCCCGAGGCGAGGAAGGCCCGGACCTCATGCGACGGCACGCTGTAACCGTGATGCCAGCTCAGCACCGCCATGCGCCGCAGCGCCTCGAGCGACGGATCGGCCAGGCGAGGATTGCGGGTCTCGCCAAAGATGCTGCTGATCGCACGGGTCAGCCGCGACGGCTCGCGCAGGCTGGAGACACGATCGCGACGAGCCAGCGCCACGACCTGCCATTCCAGCGCCGACAGCCGTGCATCGGCGCGAATGGCGGCAGCCCCCTGCCGGGCCAGCGCGGCATCCGTCGCCGAGCGTGCCGCGCCGATTTCCTGAAAAGCGACATAGGCCATGATACAACCCCTCTTCCTGCCGCGCGACATCCCGCCCCGGCCAGCCCATGCCCGCCGAAGTCGACGGCGCCGGACCGTCGGTCTTGCTGTCTCGCCGATTTCATCCTCTAGGGTGCTTGGCACCTTCGATACCGGTCGGTATATTAATCAGGCCGATCCGGGTCAAGCGTTTTATACCGTTCGGTATGGAATAATTCGACCTATCGCGATGGCCAGAGCGCCAGGGCGGAGTCGATCAGCGACTCCAGTTCCTTACGGGCCACGCCCGACCCGGCCTGGACGCCCATGCCCTGCAGCAACCCGAAGAGCAGATTGGCCAGCCCCACCGGATCGACGTCGGCACGCAGGTCTCCCTCGTCCACCGCCCGCTGGAACCGGGCGACCAGCGCGGCTCGTGACGAAGAGCGGCGGGCGACCACCTCGGCCTTGATCGACTCGGCTTCCGTCCCGCAGGCGACCGAATGGATGACGCCCAGGCAGCCACGCGGCTCGGACTGGCTGGTCATCACCTCCAGCGCGCCGCGTAACAGACAGTCGGCCACGCCGCGTGCCGTCGGCTGCTCCAGCGCCTGCCGCATATAGGCCATCTTCTCGGCCTCATAGAGTTCCAGCGCCTTGTGGAACAAGGCTTCCTTGTTGCCGAACGCGGCATAGAGGCTGGGCTTTGTGATCCCCATGGCCTCCGTCAGGTCCGCCATGGACGCGCCTTCATACCCCTTGCTCCAGAACACCCGTAGAGCCGAGGCCAGGGCCTGATCGGTACAGAATTCACGCGGGCGCCCCTTACACACGGGCAGGATATTTTTCATAACGATTGGTATAGAACTCAAAGGCGAATTTTTAAAGCCCCGTTTGTCGCGAAAACGGGACGCGCACGGCTCACGAACGGATGGAGAGAGAGACCGGCTTTAAACTTTGGCAATTTTCCCGGGTGTAGGATGCGGACCCGGGGGAAGCGTTATCACATGCTGGATATCGTCGGATGCATCACCGGAGACCATGATCCCTGGCTTATTCTGCCAGCACTGGGCGTCTGTCTTCTTGGCCTGTGCGCCCTGTTCCTGCTCGTTGCCCGATCGGAGGAATGCATCGAGTCGCGCCGACGCAGTTGGGTCGCCATGGCCGCGGTCGCCGCGGGGGTCAGCGTCTGGGCGACTCACTTTCTATGCATGCTCGCCTATCGGGGTCCGGTGCCGCTGGGTTTCGACCTGTCGCTGACCATCGTTTCGATCGCAGCGCCAGTCGCGGGTTTCTGGGCGGCCCTGAGCCTGCTGCATGTTCCGGACCGGCGCATGGCGACGTGGGGCAGCGGCCTGATCGCCACGCTGGGCATCGCCGCGATGCACTTTATCGGCATGAGCGCGCTGATCGTGCCCGCGCAGATCCATTATCGCTCCGGCGGGATCGCCCAGGCCGCCGTGATCGGTGCGCTCCTGATAACCCTGGCGTTTCACGTTTATAGGCGACTTCGGGGCCCGCTTCGCACGATCCTCTCGGTGGCCACCTCGGCGGTCGCCGTCGTGGTGCTACATTTCGGCGCGATGGCGGCGACGAAGCTAGTTCTCGGCAGCAGCGTGGTCGATCCATCCCCGATGTCGCTGAATGCCTTGAGCCTTGCACGGGTCATCGGCGTCGCGACGGCCGTCATCATCGTGCTGCTGATCGGCGCCGCCATGCTCGACCGGCTGCTGACCGATCTGCGCGGCCTGACCCAGGCAACGCGCGAGGGCATCGCCATCCTTCACCATGGCCGTATCGTCGAGGCCAATGCGCGCCTGACCGCGCTGCTCGACCTGGATTCAGCCGCGCTCCTCGGATCGCGGCCGGGGGACTGGCTCGAGGGCGGCGACGGCAAGCCGCTGACCCTGGACGACAATGGTCTGGTCGAGGCCCGCCCGCGAAATACCGGCATCGGCGACCGCTGCCTGGAGGTCGCCGCCCATGAGATCGAATATCGCGGACGGCGTGCCACCGTGATGACGGTCCGCGACCTCACCGAACAGCGCCGCAGCCAGCGGCAGATCGAATTCCTGGCGGTCCACGACCCGCTGACCGAACTGCCCAACCGCGCCTTCTTCACCCAGGCGCTGGAGACTGCGATCGCGCAGGCCGACCAGAAAGGCCCCTTCGCGCTCCTCGCGCTCGATCTCGACCGGTTCAAGGCGGTGAACGACCTGTTCGGCCATGCGGCGGGCGACGCCATTCTATGCCGTGTCGCCGCCATGCTGACCGCTGCGATCGACGAAGCGGGCGTGGTCGCGCGGGTCGGCGGCGACGAATTCCTGATCCTGCAGCGGGGGATCGACGGGCCGGAGCAGGTGCGAAAGCTGGTCGACACGATCCTCGAGCGCTTCGCCACCGAAATGGACCTGACCCGCGATCCCATGGCTGTCGGGGTCAGCATCGGCGTCTCCTTCTTTCCGCAGGATGCGACCGATGCGGCGACCTTGCGCCACAATGCCGACATCGCGCTCTATCGGGCGAAGACCAGCGGGCGCGGCATGGCCTCGTTCTTCGATCAGGAGATGGACCGCGCGGTCCGGGCGCGCCTCGCGATCGAGCATGATCTTCGCCACGCGCTGCTGCGCCGCCAGATGCGGCTATTCTATCAACCCCTGGTCGCGACCGACAGCACCGGCATCATCGGCTATGAGGCGCTGCTGCGGTGGGAGCATCCCGAACGCGGACTGATCGACCCCGACGAATTCGTGCCGATCGCCGAGGAGACGGGCATCATCCTGCAACTGGGCGAATGGGTGCTTGGCGAAGCCTGTCGCACGGCGGCGGGCTGGCCCGATAGGATGACATTGGCGGTCAACATCTCGCCCATCCAGTTCCAGTTGCCCAACCTGACCGAGATCGTGACCAGGGCGCTGGCCGACAGCGGCTTTCCGGCGGACCGGCTGGAGCTGGAGATCACCGAGAATGTCCTGCTCCACGACCGGGATGCCACGCTCAAGACGCTGCACCAGCTGAAGGCGATGGGTATAGGCATCGTGATGGACGATTTCGGCACAGGCTACAGCTCGCTCAGCAACCTGCGATGCTTCCCATTCGACAAGATCAAGATCGACAAGAGCTTCATCTCGGGCGTCACCGATGACGAGGCCGCCCGCTCCATCGTCCGGGCGATCGTCGGGCTGGGCCACAGCCTGAATCTGCCGGTCGTCGCCGAGGGCGTCGAGACGGCCGAACAGCATCGCATGGTCCTGGAGGAAGGATGCCCCCAGGCCCAGGGTTATCTGTTCGGCCGTCCCGAGCCGGTCGCCGATCAGCGCCCGGCGAGCGCGCTCCGCCGACGACCATAGGCGAAGTAGAGGATGAGCCCCGCGACATTCCAGATGACGAAGCGGATGATCGTCGAGCTGGGCAGGCTGAAGAGCAGATAGATGCACCCCAGGATGGCGAGCGTCCCGACGAGATAGGGTTGCGGACAACGGAACAGGCGCTTGGCATCGGGGGCCTTGCGACGCAGCACCATCAGACAGGCCCCGACCGCGATAAAGGCCAGCAGCGTTCCCGCATTGGCAAGCTCTGCGATCTCGTCCAGGCGGAAGACGCCCGCGACGAAGGCGATCGATACGCCGGTCACCAGCGTGATGCGGGTCGGCGCACCGCTCCGCTTGCTGACCACCGCCAGCGACTGCGGCAACAAGCCGTCGCGCGCCATGGTAAAGAAGATCCGGCTCTGCCCGTACATCATGACCAGGATCACCGAGGGAAGCGCAATGACCGCAGCGAGCGCGATCAGGTGCGCGGCCGTCGGCTGACCGAGCGAGCGCAGGACGAGCGCCAGCGGTTCGGGGGAATTGGCCAGCTTCAGGAAGGGCATGGAACCGATCGCCGCGATCGCCACCGCCATGTAGATCAAGGTGCAGACCAGCATCGAGCCGACGATGCCGATCGTCAGGTCGCGGCTGGGGTTCTTGGCTTCCTCGGCCGAGGTCGCGACCGCGTCGAAGCCGTAAAAGGCGAAGAATACGATGGCGGCGGCCGCCATCACGCCGCGCTTGGCCCCGTCGACCTCATGCGCCCCGAAGCCATAGGGCATGAAGGGGTGAAGATTGTCGGCGTTGAAGGCGGGCAGCGCGAAGGCGATGAAGACGCCCAGCGCGACGAGCTTGATCGCGACCAGGATGATGTTCAGCGTCGCACTCTCGCGCGTGCCCGCGATCAGCATTCCCATGACCGACAGGGCGACGAGGACGGCGGGCAGGTTGACGATGCCGCCGCCATGCGGACCCGACAGAAGCTCGGGCGGCAGATGCACGCCCGCCGCCTGCAGCCAGCCGACGAGATACCCGCCCCAGCCGACCGCGACCGCCGAGCAGGATAGCGAATATTCCAGGATCAGGCTCCAGCCGACGACCCAGGCGATCCGTTCGCCCAGGGCGGTATAGCTGAAGGTATAGGCACTGCCCGCCGCCGGGATCAGGGTGGCGAGTTCGGCATAGGCCAGCGCCGCGCAGGCGCAGACCGCCCCTGCAATGGCGAAGGCCAGGATCACGGCGGGCCCTGCCCGCTCCGCACCGACGCCGGTCAGCGTGTAGATGCCGGTGCCGACGATCGCGCCGACCCCCAGCGCGATCAGATGCGGCCAGCTCAGCGTCTTGGCGAGCGCCTGTCCCTCGGCGTGCCGGGTCGCACTGCCCAGCGGTTTAAACGGTCCGAACATGACTAAAAGAAATCCCCCCGCCTCATGGGCTTGTCCCGCATTATTGGATTATCATCGTCAGCAGACGGGTGCGAACCCGCCTTTCAGATCGGTCAGCGTGGACCGGATATGCCCGTCAAGCAATGCCTGAAGCCGCGCCCCGTCGCGTGCCATGAAGGCGTCGAGCTGTTCGCGATGTTCCAGATGTGCGCGTGCGTCACGCCCGGCGGGCTGAAGATGCGCGACGACATAGCGTTCCGCCAGGATCGCCAGCTGCCGGATGAGTTGGATGGTCAGCGGCCGCCGAATCGGGCGCACCATCGCCATGTGGAATTGCCGATTGCAGATGGCGACCCGCGCCAGATCGCTGGCCGCCGCCTGGTCTAGCGCGTCGAATGCGGCGACCAGCTTGGCGCGGTCCTCGTCCGTGGCGACCATCGCCGCCTGCGCAGCGGCGGCCGGTTCGAGCTTCAGGCGAAGGCCGTAAATATCCTCCGCCTGCGCGGCCGACAGCGGGGCGATCATATAGCCGCGATTGGCGACGCCATCGAGCAGCCCTTCCTGCTCCAGCCGGGCCATCGCCTCGCGCAGCGGTATCTTGCTGACCCCCAGTTCGGCGGCCAGCGCATCCTGGCGGATCGTGCGATCGGCGGGGATCGTCCCCGCGACGATCCGTTCGCGAACGATCGCGAAGATCCGGTCCGCCAGGGTCTGAACGACGATGACGCCCTCGCCCCGGGCGCGCCCTTCTTCCAGAGCGAGCCCGTCGAGCGAGAGCGTCGTCGCCATCAGGCGGCCTTTGCTTGGGTCAGCGACGGGCGGGTCGCGGCAGCCTTTTCGACCATCGCGATCACCTCTGCGCGACGCTCGCCCTGCAGGACGTAGCGCGGCGGCAGGACACGCTCGGACCCACGGCCCATGACCTGCTCGGCCAGCTTGATCGACTGGACCAGGTCATGCTCGGCATCCAGGTGGAGAAGCGGCATGAACCAGCGATAGATTTCCATCGCCTTGGCATGATCGCCACGGTCGAACGCCGCGACCAGCTCGACCGACTCCTTGGGGAAGGCGTTGGTCAGGCCCGAGACCCAGCCCTGCGCGCCGAGATACAGGCCCTCGAGCGCCACATCGTCGAGCCCCGCGAACAGGGTGTAGCGATCGCCGAACGCATTGCGGAAATCGGTGAAGCGGCGCGTATCGGGCGCCGATTCCTTGACCGCCACGATATTCTTCACATCGACCAGCGCTTCCAGGACCGACTGGTCGATCACGGTGCGATAGGCGGGCGGGTTGTTGTAGAGCATGATCGGCAGGCCGGTCTGGTCCGCCACGCCCTTGAAATGGTTCACCAGCTCATGCGCCTTGGGCACATAGACCATCGGCGGCAGCAGCATCAGACCGTCGGCCCCGGCCTTTTCGGCCGCCTGCGCGTAACGGACCGCACGGCGCGTATCATATTCCGACACGCCGGTGATGACCGGCACGCGGCCCGCCACCGCCTCGACGATCGCGGTCAGGACCGTGACCTTCTCGTCATAGTCCAGCGAGTTGTTCTCGCCGACCGTGCCCAGGGCGATGACGCCGGTGACGCCGTCGTTCACCAGATCGTCCACGACCCGCTGGGTATCGGCGAGGTCGATCGACAGATCCTCCCGAATCTGGGTCGTCACTGCGGGGAATACGCCGCGCCAGCCGATGCTCACAATCTGTCTTCCTGTTCTAGCTTTAGATACCGTATACTTTTCCTAGCGTATTGCCGGGAGGCGGTCAATCGTCATTCCTCGTCGGGATAAGGCCCCTTGCCGCCCTCCGCGATGAAGCGATCGTTGCGCATCTCGATGACGGGCAACGGCACATAACCGAGTTGCAGCATCGCGTCGTGCCAGGCGCGGATGTTGAACTTCGCCCCCAGCGCCTTCTTGGCTTTGGCGCGGGCCCGCTGGAAGGCGAGCTGCCCCATATAATAGGACAGCGCCTGGCCCGGCCATGCGATGTAGCGATCCACCTCGGTCTCGATCTCGTGATCGGACAGGGCGGTATTGTCGTGGAGATAGGCCTGGGCCTGCTCGCGGGTCCAGCCCATCGCATGGACGCCGGTATCGACGACCAACCGCGCCGCCCGCCATGCCTGGTAGGACAGCATCCCGAACCGCTCATAGGGCGTCTTGTAGATGCCCATATCCTCGCCCAGCGCCTCGCAATAGAGCGCCCAGCCCTCGCCATAAGCCGACAGATAGCTGTCGCGCCGGAAGGCGGGCAGGTCCTTATTCTCCGCGGCCAACGGCATCTGGAACGCATGGCCAGGCGCGCTTTCGTGCAGGGTCAGGGCGGGGAGCGAGTAGAGCGGCCGCGATGGAAGGTCGTAGGTGTTGACGAGATACACCCCCGGCCCGCCCCGCCCACCGGTATAGAAGGGCGCGAGGTCGGCTGGCACCGGCTTGATCGCGAAACGGCTGCGCGGCAGGCGGCCGAACCAGTCGGACGCGACACCGTCGAAACTCTTGGCGAACCAGGCCGCGCGATCGAGCAATTGCTGCGGCGTCTTGGCATAGAATTGCGGATCGGTGCGCAGGAAGGCCAGGAAGGCGGCGAAATCGCCCTTGAACTTCACCTCGCGCATGACATCGTCCATGCGCCCGCGGATACGCTTCATCTCCGACAGGCCGATCGCATAGACCTGTTCCGGGGTCATGTCGGCAGTTACATATTCGCGGATCTTCGACCGATAATAGGCCTTGCCGTCGGGCAGGTCATAGGCCGCCGTGCTGACCTGCGCATGCGGGATATAGTCCTGGCGCAGAAAGGTCAGCAGGCGCTGGTGCGCCGGAAGGACGTCGTCACGGATCGCGGCCTTGGCCTCTGCGCGCAGCGCGTTCGCAGTGGCCGCCGGGATGGTGGCGGGCATGGTCTTGAACGGCGCGTAGAAGGGCTGATCGTCGCCCGTCCCCGCATCCACGACCTGCGCAACGCCGATGTCGCGCCCCTTCAGCGTGATCCGGGGCGGTGTGAACCCGCGCGCCAGCCCGGCCCGCATATTGCCGATCTGCTGATCGAAATAGACCGGCATCTGCCGCAGCATCGCGATATAGTCACGATACTGGCTTTCCTTCGTAAAGCTGTCGCGCGACCAGGAGGCCAGATTGCCCCAGAAGCTGGTGTCCGAATTGAGCGGCTTTTCATATTCGTGAAAGCGTTGCTCGGCGAGCAGCGCGTCGATCTGGCCGCGATAGACCATGTAATCGATGCGCACCGCGGGCGAGAGGCTGGCCGGAGCGATGGCGTCCAGCGCCTTGGCGGTCGCTTCCCAGCGCGCGAGCCGGGCCGCCTGCGCCTTGGGACCGACATCGGGCAGTTGGCGCGAGCCGCCGCTGCCGCTGTCTTCATCGACCGCCGTCTGGCTGGTCCGCCACTTATACTCGGCGTCCGACAAGGCCCGGAAGCGCGCATCCGCGCTTCGCGCCGCCGTGACCACCGGGGCCTTCGCCTCGGCCATACCCAGCGGCACGGTCGCCAACGCCACACCCGCCAGCAGCCATCCGATCCGGTTCGTCATGCGCATACCCCCCTTATTCAACCGTTCAATGCCATGACGTCCCGGTACAGGTCCGCCGGAATCTCGACCCCTTCGGCCAGCGAGACGCGCCGCGCCGCATAGCGCCGGGCGGAGGGCAGCCGCGCCCCCTGCCCCGTGATCGCGCCGAACATCGCCTCGGCTCGCGCCTGATGTTCGGGCAGAAGATCGCCGAGGAAACCTTTGGGATCTATCGCGATAATCAGCTCGCCACCCAGCGGCGATCCGCCCCGCCCGGCGTCCCACTCGATCGACTCGCGGCTGGTCATGTCGCCGATCAGCGGGCCGGCCAGCAGTTCGACCATCGCCGCCAGCGCCGATCCCTTGTGCCCGCCGAAGGTCCGCATCGCACCCGACAGGATCGCCGCCGGGTCGGTGGTCAGCCGCCCTTCCGCATCGACGCCCCAGTTATCCGGCACGCGCTTGCCCGCCCGGCGGTGGAGTTCGATCTCCCCGCGCGCGACCATGCTGGTGGCGAAGTCGAAGACGAAGGGCGGGCCATCGAGGCGCGGCCAGCCAAAGGCGATCGGGTTCGTCCCGAACACCGGCTCCGCGCCGCCCGACGGCGCGACCCAGGCATGGCTGGGCGTGAAGGCGAGCGCGACGAGGCCCGCTTCGGCCAGTTCTTCGACCTCGGGCCAGAGCGCGGCGAAATGGACGACGTTGTTGAGCGCCAGCGCCGCGATGCCGTTGGTGCGCGCCTTCTCGATCAGCATAGGCAGGCCGGTCTGGAACGCCAGCTGGGCGAAACCGCCGCCGCCATCCACCCGTACCAGTGCACGCGCCGGTTCGGACAAAACAGGCTCGGCATCGGGCACGACCACGCCCTTGTCGATGCTGGAGACGGCGACGAGCAGGCGATAAATGCCGTGCGAGGTACAGCCGTCGCGCTCGCCCGCCACCATCGTCTCGGCAACCGCCTCGGCATGGGCAGGAGCCAGCCCGGCGCCCAGCAGCTTGGCCCGCGCCAGCTGCCGCAATTCGTCCAACGTCATGCGAATGCCGGTCACGCGGTCGCTCCCGGCTTGGCCGCGAACAGCCGCATCCCGAAGATCGGCCCTGCCGAGCTGCCGTCATGCGGCACGACGCGGATGCGGATGCTCTTCTTACCCTTGGTCAGCGCCTCGGGCAGCGGATATTCGACATCGAAGAACGCCCCCGGCTTGTCATTCTCCAGATGCTGGGTCGCGATCTTCACATTGTCGACCAGGATATCGAAGTCGCGTTTGCGCTCGTCGCCCCAATAGGTGCCCTGCAGGATCATCGGCCCCGGCCGCACCGCCATGGTGAACTCAAAATAACCGCCCGACCGCGCATCGCGGCCCTGCTTGCCGCGATAGGATACGGGATAGGAAATGTCGGAGGTCAGCGCATGGTCACGCTCTGGCTGCATCTCGCCCAGATGCATGACGTCGACCGAACGCGCGGCGATGTCGCGGGCGCGGGCCTGTTCGGCGAGGAAGGCCGCTTCCTGCGCCTGCCAACCCGCCTCGGTGAAGCGCTTGAAATAGACCGCGCTGCGCCGGTCATATTGGCTGAAAAAGGGCACGAAGGACAGATCGGCCGGACGGAAGACGCCCTTGGTGGCATAGCGCGCCTTGGCGGCATCGGTCGGGGTAAAGGCGTTCAGCGGATTGGCGCCGATCAGGACGGGGTCGGGCTTGTCCCACGTCCCCTCGGTATCGCCCAGGTCCGCAGCCATCACCATCGGCCCGCGCAGAACCGCGACCACCGTGTCGTCGCCCGGCGTTGCCTCGACCCGCAGGTCGAGCGGCAGGCGGATGGCGACGCTGTCTCCCGCCTTCCAGCGGCGCTGTACGATGGCATAGCCCCGCTCGAAGACCGGCGTGACCGGCTGGCCGTTGACCTCCACGACCGCCTGCCCATTTGCCCAGCCCGGCACGCGCAGCGCCACCGGGAAGCGCCCCGCGCGGTCGAGCCGGTCGAAGCGTAGCGTCGCCTGGCCGTCCATCGGATAGGCGGTGTTGAGCGTGACGATGCCCCCGCGCCTTTCCCAGCGCGCCTCGGCCGGGATGTAGAGGTTGACGAAGAAGGTGTCGCCGCCCTGCCAGAAGATCGACTCGCCATGCTTGGCGTGCGCCTCCATCCCGGAGCCCACGCAGCACCAGAAGGCGTCGTCCTGCGGCGTCGAATATCCGCGCACCGTGCCGGACATCAGCGGCGTCATATAGGTGAAGCCGCCATTGTCCGGATGCTGCGCCGCCATCGTGTGGTTGAGGTGCGCGCGCTCATAATAGTCGAACAGGCTGCCGTCCGGTTTCCATCCGTAAAGATGCCGGGTCAGCTTCATCATATTGTAGGTGTTGCAATGCTCGCACGTCTGGTCGGTGACATGCCGCGCAATCGTGTCGGGCTCGGAGAAATACTCCCGGTCCGCATTGCCGCCGATGACATAGCTGTGATGGCCGGTGACGGTTTCCCAGAAGAAGCTTGCACCCCTGGCCGGTTCGGGCTTGCCGGTGATCTCATGGATCCGCGCCAGGCCGATCAGCTTGGGCACCTGTGTGTTGGCGTGGAAATTGGCCAGCTTGTCCTGACCCGCGACCAGCGGGTCGAGCACCTTGCGGTCATAGATGCGCTCGGCCAGCGCCAGCCACTGCCGGTCGTTCGTCCGCTGATAGAGTTCGGCGAAGCTCTCGTTCAAGCCGCCATATTCACAGCCGAGCACGGTCTGCATCTGGGCATCGTCGAGCGCCGCGAAGACCTTGGCGAAATAGCCGCCCAGCTTCACCGCGACGTCGAGCGCCTGGGCATTGCCCCAGCCGCCATGAATGTCGAGAAGCCCGGCGAACAGCTTGTGCACGGTGTAGAGCGGCGACCAGGAGCCGTTGAGGTCGAACCCCCCCGACTTGATCTTGCCCGCCATGATCTCGGGAAAGATTTCCTCGCCGTCGACGATCTTGCCGTCGGGCCGCTTGCGACCCAGCGCACCGACATAGCCGGTGCCCCGCTTGGCCTGCGCCTCGGCCAGCTCGGCGACGATATAGTCGGCGCGGCGGCGCATTTCGGTATCGCCGGTCTGCTGCCAGGTCAGGACCAGCGCGGACATATAATGGCCCAGCGTATGGCCCGCGATCGTATCGCTCTCCCAGCCGCCATAGATCTCCGCCTTGGGCTCCAGCCCCGCATAGGCCCGGAAATTGTGGAGCAGCCGATCGGGGCTCAGGCGATAGAGATAGCGGCGATTCGTCTCGACCGCCGTGGCATAGATAGAGGGGCGCAGCCGCACGGCCGATAGCGGCAACGGCTCCGCCTTTTCGGGAAGCATCCCCCCGCTCGCCGCCATCGCTCGGGGCGCCACGCCGACCAGCGCCATGGTGGCCGCACCCCGCATCCATTCGCGCCTATTCGTACGCAGCATCTTGCCCTCCCGGTAATACTGTATACCAATATCGACCGATCGGGAGAGGGTCAATCGCGATGGTTCCGCGATCGAACATCCCGCCGTCAGGGGAAATTTTCGTGATGCGTCATCGCCTTATCTACCTTCTTCCCGTAACATTAGCGTTGGTTTCGGTCGTCGCGGATGCGCAGGGGCCTGGCGTGGCTGCCACCGGGAAAGAGGCATCCGCCGCGCCGGTCCGCGCCGCGCCGCGCATCCGCGTCGGGGCGTTCAACCTTATTCTGGACCCCGCCAGCCAGACGGCGCGCGGTCTGTCGCCGATCGGCACGCCGGGTTTCGACTTCCTGCCGATCGGTCGCGCAAAGGAACGCGCGGGGAATGGCTATAACCATCTCGGCGATATCCATCTGCGGCTGCGGACCGGGACGGGCGAGTGGCGGGATTATTCCTCGTCGCGCGAACGGCGGCCGGTCCGCGCGTTGCCGGTCAAGGGCACCGTGATGGCTTCGGCGGATATCAGCGCTTCGATGGGCGCGGGCCTGCCGCTGCGCATCGTCCGCGAATGGGTGAACGACAAGGGGACGCCCGCGCTGCGCTTCACCCTGACGAACACCTCCAATGCGCCGGTGGAGGTGGGTGGCTTGGGCATTCCGATGGTGTTCGACAACATCATCACCGACCGGACGCTGGAACAGGCCCATGCACAGGCGAGCTTCGCCGATCCCTATATCGGGCGCGATGCGGGCTATGTGCAGGTCACGCGGCTGAACGGCGCCGGGCCCGCGCTGCTCGTCGTGCCGGAGCGGAATACGCCGCTGGAGGCCTATGTGCCCATCCCGACGATGCGCGAGACCAAGGGCCAGGCGGTGATCGTCGAGGCCAGCCCCCGCGCCCAGACGTCGGAGGGCTTTTACGACTGGACGATCGCCAGCGCCGCCTATGCGGACAAGGAATGGGCCAAGGCGGGCGCCCCCTGGAACGCGCCGACGAGTTTCACCCTGGCCCCCGGCCAGAGCCGCCAGATCGGCCTGCGCCTAGTCGCCGCGCCCAGCATTCGTGCGATCGAGCCGACGCTGATCGCGCAGAAGCGACCCGTGGTGGTCGGCGTGCCCGGCTATGTCGTGCCGACCGATCTCGACGCCGCACTCTTCGTCCGTTCGCCGTCCGCGATCACCGGGATCGCCAGCTATCCGGCGGGGGCGCTGGACGTGACGCGGCAACCGGGCAAGCCCGGCTGGACGCGCCTGTCGGTACGCGGCAAACAATGGGGTCGCGCCCGCCTGACGCTCAGCTATGCCGATGGGAGCGAGCAGACGGTCCAGTATTTCGTGACCAAGCCGCTCGAGCAGACCATGGCCGATCTCGGCCGCTTCTCGACCACGAAACAATGGTTCGAGGGCCAGGGCGATCCGTTCGGGCGATCGCCCGCCATCCTGACCTATGACCGCGAGGCGAAGAAGATCGTCACCGCCGATCCGCGCGTCTGGATCTCGGGGATGAGCGACGAAGGCGGCGCGGGCAGCTGGGTCGCAGCCGTCATGAAGCAGCTCGACAACCCCGATGCGCAGGAGATCGCGCGGATCGAGCAGTTGGTCGACAAGACGGTCGTCGGCCGCCTCCAGGTCGCCGACGGCCCCCATGCGGGCGGCGTGAAGAAGAGCCTGTTCTATTATGATTCGGCCGCCTTCCCCGACCTCTATCAGCCCGCCAAGGACTGGCAGAGCTGGACCTCCTGGAAAAAGGACCAGGCCGACGATCTGGGCCGCGCCTATAACTACCCGCATGTCGCGGCGGGGCATTGGGTGCTCTATCGGATCGCCCGCAACCATCCGGGCATGACCAAGGTGCACGCCTGGGACTGGTATCTCGATCATGCCTATCAGACGATCGTGGCGATGATGCGCGACGCGCCGCATTATGCGCAATTCGGGCTGATGGAGGGCGATGTCTTCGTCGACATCCTGACCGACCTGAAGCGCGAGGGCTGGACCGCCAAGGCCGCCGAGGTGGAGGGGTTGATGAAAGGGCGCGCCGACCATTGGCGCACCCTGCAATATCCCTTCGGCAGCGAAATGGCCTGGGACTCGACCGGCCAGGCGGAGGTGTATGCCTGGATGCGCTATTTCGGCTATGGCCCGCAGGCCGATGTCACGCGCGAGGTGATCCTGGGCTATGATCCCTCCATCCCGCACTGGGGCTATAACGGCAATGCGCGGCGCTATTGGGATTTCCTGTATGGCGGCAAATATCCCCGGCTGGAGCGGCAGATCCATCATTACGGATCGACGCTGAACGCCATTCCGCTGTTCGATTCGTTCCGCCGCAACCCGGCCGACATGCATCTGCTGCGCGTCGCCTATGGCGGGTTGATGGGCGGCATCACCAATATCGACCAGGACGGCGCCTCGTCCGCCGCCTTCCACAGCTGGCCCGACCGGATGCAGTGGGATCCCTATAGCGGCGACTATGGCATGGGCTTTTTTGGCCATGCCTATGCGGCCGCGACCTATGTCGTGGACGATCCGACGCTCGGCTGGCTCAGCTATGGCGGCAATCTCTCGCAGGTCGGCGGGCGGATCCAGGTCGTCCCGCGCGATGGCGCGCGCTCGCGTCTGTTCGTCGCTCCTGCCGGGCTCTGGCTGACGCTGGAGGCGGGCAAGATCGGACGCGTCAACTATGATCCAGCAAGCGCCACCGTGCGCCTGACCCTCGACCCGGCGACCGCCGACACGCCGACCGCGCGCCTGTTCGTCGAGACGACCACGCCGAAAGGCCGCCCCTATCGTCCCGACCGGGGCACGCCGGAGCGTGGCGGTTACAGCATTCCGCTGTCCGCCGCACCGACCGAGATCGTGCTGTCGGCGAGATAGGTCTGCAACTGGCGGACGAGCGGCCCGTCGGCGGGCGGCATGGGCCAGGCGCCCATCGCCGCCGGTTCGCACCAGGTCAGCCCATCCGCCTCCAGCGCAACCGGCGTCCCCGACCATGTCCGGATGACATAGAGCAGCAGCAACAGATGCTTGCCGGCCAAGGGCTCGGTCGCGAATCCGGCGGGTTCGAGGGCGTGGGGCTCGACCACGATCGCCAGTTCCTCGTGCAGTTCGCGGATCAACGCGGCCTCCGGCGTCTCGCCGGTTTCCAGCTTGCCGCCGGGGAATTCCCACAAGCCGGCCAGGGCCTTGCCCAGCGGGCGCTGCTGAAGGAGCACGCGTCCGCCCGAATCCACCAGAGCGGCGGCAACGACAGGAAAGAGCGAAGGGACGGCCGAAGCGTCGATCATTTGTTAACCTTATCCGCTTATTCCACCAGCGTCATGAAAGCGACATCGCTCTATCACGATCTGCGAAAGCTCTGCGCTGATACGCGCGGTGCCTCCGCCGTGGAATATGGCTTGCTGCTGGCGGGTATCATGCTGATGATCTTCGCCGCCCTGTCACAGCTTGGCAGCGGGCTGGAGGGCTTCATGACCTATGTGGCGGCCGCGCTACGCGACGCGATTACCTAGGTTTTTCTATCCGACCCCCAGCGATCTTAAATCTTCGTCAACCAGTGGCCCGCTACACCATCGACAGCTGAACCGGCGCTCCGGCTCAGCCGGGTGATCGACCGTATTGAAAGAGACGGAGACCGGAATGAAGACGTTTCGCAAGATTTTCAAGAACAGCAAGGGTGCGACGGCCATCGAATACGGCCTGATCGCGGCTCTGATCGCTGTTGCCGCGATGGGCGCGATGAAGACGCTGGGCGGCACGCTCAGCACCACCTTCACCAACATCAACACCAAGCTGGCCAACCCCTGATCGGCCATGTCGTAGCGGGTGGCGGTCCGCCGTCACTTGTCTGCGGCAATTTTTCGCTGACATTCAAACCGCCGATCGTCCACCGATCGGCGGTTTTGGTGTTTTGGCAAGCCGTGGGGTTACAGCCGCCCCATGGCCAGGAACTTGGCGGCCCGCCCGCGCTTCAGCTCGTCGCGGCCCAGCCCGGCCAGCTCGCCCAGCGCCTTTTGGATCGAATCGCCCAGATTGGCGATGGCGCCCGCATGATCGCGGTGCGCCCCACCGACCGGCTCGGACACGATGGTGTCGATCACGCCGAAGCTCTTCAGGTCCTGCGCGGTCACGCGCATCGCCTCGGCCGCCTCGGCCGCCTTGTCGGCGGTCCGCCACAGGATCGAGGCGCAGCCCTCCGGCGAGATCACCGAATAGACCGCATGTTCGAACATCAGCACCCGGTTGCCCGCCGCCAGCGCGACCGCGCCACCCGAGCCGCCTTCGCCGACAATCGCGGAGACGACCGGCACGCCCGCCGCCAGACAGGCTTCGGTCGAACGGGCAATGGCCTCGGCCTGGCCGCGCTCCTCGGCCTGGATGCCGGGAAAGGCGCCCGAGGTATCGACCAAGGTCACGATCGGCAGGCCGAAACGATCGGCCAGCTCGACCAGACGAATCGCCTTGCGATAGCCCTCAGGCTTACCCATGCCGAAATTGTGGCGCAGGCGGCTGGCGGTATCCTCGCCCTTTTCATGGCCCAGCACCATGACGCGCTGGCCGCGAAACTGCGCGAAGCCGCCCATGATCGCCTGGTCGTCGCCGAATGCGCGGTCGCCCGCCAGGGGGACGAACTCGTCGAACAGCCCGGCCACATAATGTTTGAAGTGCGGACGCTGCGGATGGCGCGCCACCTGCGTCTTCTGCCAGGGGGTCAGCTTGGCGAAGGTATCGCGCAGCAGCTTATCCGACTTGGCCTGAAGCTTGGCGATCTCCGCGCCGATATCGACCGCACCTTCGGCGGTCGTGTCGCGCAGCTCGTCGATCCGGCTCTGAAGCTCGGCGATCGGTTTCTCGAAATCGAGGAAGGTCGTGGACATGCGCCTAGCGCCTAAGGGCGCTTGATGCGAAAATCAACGAGCGGGTGGCGGGTGTTGACCAGTTCGACCAGCTTGCCCGCCTCGACATGGGTGTAGATTTCGGTCGTCGCGATGTCGGCATGGCCCAGCATCGCCTGCACCGCGCGCAGATCAGCCCCGCCGCCCAGCAGGTGCGTGGCGAAGGCATGGCGCAGCACATGGGGGCTCACCCGGTCCGGCGGAATGCCCGCCTCCGCGGCCAGCGCCTTGATCAACTGATAGAGGCGGATGCGCGTCAGATGCTTCTTGCCGCCGGGAAACAGCCAGGGCGCTTCGGTCGGCACATGCACCCGCCACGCCGCCACCGCCCCGCGCGCACGGTCGGAAATCGGCACCATCCGCTCGGCCCCGCCCTTGCCCTTCAGGATCAGGAAGGGACGATCGGGATGGACGGCGTTGCGCGGCAGGGCGACCAGTTCGCTCGCTCGCAGACCCGAGCCATAGAGAAGCTCGACCAGCGCAGCGAGGCGGAGATCGTTCGCGCTCGGATGTGCGGCCGTGGTCCGTTCGCTGATCGCCATGAACAGCCGGTCGATATCGGCATGGCTCAACACCTTGGGCAACCGACGCTTCTGACCGGGCCGTGGCAGCACCGAGGAGGGATCGTCGGCCCGCAGCCCCTCTTCGTGCAGGAACGCGTAGAATCGACGCAACGCCGCGGCCTTGCGCGCGACGGTGGCATTGGCCAGCCGCGACCAGCCCTCGGCCAGGGTGCGGAGCGCCTCGGGCCGCGCATCGGCCAGTCCCTCCATCGCCTCGCCCGCCAGCCGCAGGTCGGAGCGATAGGCGGCCAGCGTGTTGCCCGCCGCGCCCGCCTCCGCCGCCATCATCTCCAGGAAACGGTCCAGAAGCGCAGCGTCGCGGGATGTCATGCCCGCGCGATCGCCTCCGCCGCGATCATCCGCGCCTCGGCATCGAACCCGACCGAGCTGAGCGCCTGGACGATGCGGAAAAGAGCCTGGGGCGGGACGCCGTGCCAGTCGCCGGTCTGCATACCGATCGCACAGAGCAGCACGACCATGCCGGGCTGGCCATCGGCCACTGCCTGGTCCAGCGCCTCGGTCCAGGCGTTACGCTGGCCGACCCGCACGTCGAGCGCCTCGGCTCCCTTTTCGATGTCGCTGCTCGACAACCGGCCGAGCCCCGCGAGCCCGGCAAAGAACATACGCTGCCGATAGGCATCGCCACCGCCATAATTGCCGACCTGGTCATAGGCGACCCGGCCCTGCTGGTCCGGATCGCTCAGCATGATCATCGCCCAGCCATCGCCACCCGGCTTCACCGCGTCGCGCCAGCGCGCGGCGCTGCGGTCCAGACCGGCCGACAGCATGGATGCGACCAGCCGGTCGGCCTCGTCATGCCCCGTCACGACGGGCAGGCGCGCCGCTGCGCGTGCAGTCAGCACCAGCCGGGCATAGGGCGTCTGTCCCGCTCCGCCCCAGAGCGAACGGATCGCGGACAGCCGCTGCCCCTCGTCGCTGGCGGCATAGGCGTTGCGCAGATCGTTGCCGATCGCACTCTGGTCTCGGCTGGCCTGATCGTCATCGGCCAGCGCCGCATAAAAGTCGACGAGCGCGGCATTGGACAGCACGCCCATGGCCGCCGCCCGATCGACCACCGCCGCCCGGTCGGTCGCCGCGATCGAGGGCGAGGTCGCCAGCCATCCGCGCACCTGCGGACCGGCATAGGACAGATATTCCTCGGGCACCGTCATGCCGGTCGCCGTGGCCAGACCGTAACGCCACGTCGTCAGGCGATCGGCACCGCCCCAATCCATGCTGACCGCGCGGCCGCCCGCACTAGCGCCCATCACCTTGTCGGCAAGCTTCAGGTCGAACTCGTCGGCGATATGCTGCCGCCGGACCTGCTTCACCAGCATCGTCCCGCGCGCGGCATTGCCCGCGAGCGCCGCGCACCAGCCCTGCGCCACGCGGTAGCCGCCCAGCCCGGTCGCACGGGCACCGCCATCGGCCAGCGGGCACAGACCGGCCGGATCGCTCGCCGCCAGCAGGGTGTTCATTGCGACCTGATAGAGCTTGGGCGTGTAATTGGCGGTGTCGACCGACTGGACGACCGCACGCGCGACCTGCGCCTCGCCCATGCGCAGCAGCAGCCAGGCCCGCTCGGCGGCGAAATCCGCGCCGTTCACGCCCCGCGGCGTCGTCATCCGCGCAGCCAGCGTCCGGCGGAGCAGGATCGAGGTCCAGCGCGACGGGAGGGGCGCGGACAGCCGCCGCATCAGGGTCTCCGCGACGCGGCCATCGACCCCGACAAAAGCATTCTGGTCTAGCGCGCCTTCGCCCGGCCCCGCCGGGCCGACCAGCGCCAGCGAACGCCGGGCGGAGGCCGGCAGTTCGTAATCGGCCAGCATCCGGGCATCCATCGTCGGACTGGGCGACGGGGTCGGCGACGGCGTCGGCGTGGACAGCGATTCGATCAGCGCACCGACCGGATCGGCGGGCGCGGCGGTGGGCGTCGGTACGGCAGCGGGCGTCGCGACCGCGCCCGGTGTCGTGCGGACAGGCGTCGCCGCGGCGCGCGGGGTGCTGCGCGGGCTGGCCGGGGCGGCGGGCTGGCCGAAGCCGGGGGGAAGCAGCGATTCGGGCCGATCCTGCGCCGCGGCAATCGCGGCGGCCCCGACCATCAGTAAGGCGACGGCCCGGGGCAGGTGGCGAAAAGCGGCGTTCCGCTTATTGCAGGTTGCCAAGCGAGACCGCCTTTTCGACCTGGGTGGTCGGCCGTTCGGTCGCCCGCCCCGAAAGCAGGAACAGGCCCCCGACGACGATGACGAGAAGGACGATGAGCGTGACGACCATACGGGACATGAAACGCAAAACCTTATAATGGACCCGTGAAAGCCCGGCCGGTGTTGCCGGGCGCGCGCCCGCTGTATAGCGCAGAGTGCAATGTTGCAAAGCCACAACCCTATAGATGCAAGCTGGAACGGGTCGCCCATCGTGCTCGTCGGCCTGATGGGCGTGGGCAAGTCGACCGTGGGCCGCCGCCTGGCGAATCGGTTGCGCGTGCCCTTCGTCGATGCCGACACCGCGATCGAGGAAGCCGCCGGCATGAGCGTGACCGAGATTTTCGCGCAGTTCGGCGAACCCTATTTCCGCGACGGCGAACGCCGGGTGATCGCCCGGCTGGTCGATGGACGGCCCAAGGTGATCGCAACCGGCGGCGGCGCCTTCATCAACGACGACACGCGCGCCCTGATCCTGGAACAGGCGACCGCCATCTGGCTGAACGCCAGTCCCGAGGTGCTCGCCGAGCGCGTCCGGCGGCGCGACACCAGGCCACTGCTGCGCGGCAAGGACCCGCTGAAGGTGCTTCGCGAACTCTCGGAAAAGCGCAATCCCATCTATGCGCTCGCGCCCATCCATGTCTCCAGCAAGCGGGGGCCGCACGAGGCCACCGTCAATGCCATATTGAAAGCCATCGGACGATGAAGACCGTCACCGTGTCGCTGGGCGACCGCAGCTATCCCATCCATATCGAAGGCGGGTTGCTGCCCCGCGCCGCCGAGTTCCTGGCGCCGCTGTCACGCGGGCGGCGCATGGCGATCGTGACCGACGAGCATGTCCGGCCGCATCTGGACGTGCTTCAGGCGTCCCTGCGCGCGGCGGGTGTCGAGAGTGAGGCGATCATCCTGCCGCCAGGCGAGAAGACCAAGAGCTGGTCGATGCTGGAGCATGTCTGCGACCGGCTGCTCGAACTGGGGATCGAGCGGGCGGACCATGTCATCGCGCTGGGCGGCGGGGTGATCGGCGATCTGGTCGGTTTCGCCTGTTCGATCGTAAAGCGCGGCTGTCGCTTCGTGCAGATCCCGACAACGCTGTTGTCGCAAGTCGATTCGTCGGTGGGCGGCAAGACTGCGATCAATACCTCGGCGGGCAAGAACCTGATCGGCGCGTTCCACCAGCCCGCCATGGTCCTGATCGACCCCGACGTGCTCGACACGCTGCCCGCGCGCCAGGTGCGCGCCGGTTATGCCGAGGTCGTCAAATACGGCCTGATCGACGACTTCGCCTTTTTCGAATGGTGCGAGGGCAATGCCGCTGCCCTGCTGGCGGGCGATCCGCAAGCGCGGGTCTATGCCATCGCCCATTCGGTCGCGGCCAAGGCGCGGATCGTCGCGGCGGACGAGCATGAGACCAACGGTATCCGCGCGCTGCTGAACCTCGGCCATACGTTCGGCCACGCGCTGGAGGCCGAGGCCGGTTTCTCCGACCGGTTGCTCCATGGCGAAGGCGTCGCGGCGGGCTGCGCGCTCGCCTTCCGCTATTCGGTGCGGATGGGGCTTTGCGAAGGACAGGAGGCCGAACGGGTCGCCGCGCATCTGCGTGCGGTCGGTCTGCCCGATGGCCTGGCCGCCGCCAGGATTCATGCGCCGTCTTCGACGTTGGTCGAGCATATGAAGCACGACAAGAAGATGGCGGCGGGCACCCTGCCCTTCCTGCTCGCCCGCGGGATCGGCCGGACCTATCTCGACAAGACGGTCGACCTGGCCGACGTCACGACCTTCCTGGATGCGGAACCGCGCTGATGCCTAACGGGGTCGCCAAGCGGGATCTGCCGAGCAAGACCTGCCCGGCCTGCGGGCGGCCCTTCACCTGGCGCAAGAAATGGGCGCGGGATTGGGAGCAGGTCGTTTACTGTTCGGATGCGTGTCGGAAGAAGCGGTGAGGTTTTCGCGTGGCCTTCGACTTCGCTCAGGCTGAACGGAGGTTTTTCTGAAACCCGTTCAGCCTGAGCGAAGTCGAAGGCCAAGGGAAGCCCTATCCCCGTATCCGCTTCGCCGCCGCCAGCGCCCGCTCCCGCCCCTCGCGGTGCCCGATGATGTTGGCCGGATAACCCTCGGGTCGACGTCCGGCCTCCTCCGGATCATGGATCGCCGCGTCCGACAGATCCTTCAACTCCGGCACCCATTCCCGGATATAGTCGCCCGCGTCGAACTTCTCCGACTGGCTGAGCGGTGCCATGATCCGCCCGAACATGTTCGAATCGATGCCGGTCCCCGCGACCCATTGCCAGTTGACCGCATTATTCCCGTAATCGGCATCGACCAGACAGTCCCAGAACCAGCGCTCGCCCTCGCGCCAGTCGATCAGCAGATGCTTGATCAGGAAGGACGCCGCGATCATCCGCACGCGGTTGTGCATCCAGCCCGTCGCCCATAGCTGGCGCATCCCCGCATCCACGATCGGATAACCGGTGCGGCCCGTCTGCCATGCCTTCAGGTCCGCCTTCGCCTCGGCACCCGTTCGCCACGGCATCGTATCGAAGGCCTCCCGGCCGTTGCGATCCGCATAGTCCGGCATCGCCATCACCACCCCGGACGTGAAGTCGCGCCACGCCAGCTCCTTGCGGAACGTCTCGGTATCGCCGCGCCGGTTCAGCGAGTACCACACGGCCCGGACCGAGACCTCGCCGAAGTGGAGATGGGGCGACAGGCGCGAGCTGCCTTCCTCCGACGGCATATTGCGCGCCGTGTCATAGGCCACCGCCTTGTCGCCGAAATCCGCCATCCGCTCCCGCGCCGCCGTTTCGCCGGGCGTCCAGTCCTTCGCAAAGCCCGTTGACCAGTCGGGCTTGGTCGGCAGCAGCGCCCAGTCGGCCAGTGTTTCGCTCTCCGGCCACTGGGCGGGCGCGGACAGCTTGCCCGGCGGGTCTAGCGGATGCTCGGGCGGCATGTGGCCCTGCAACCCCTTCCAAAAGGCGGAATAGATGCGGAACTGACTGCCGCTTCCCGTCGTCACCAGCTCCGGACGGGCGAGGTGATTGCCGTCGTGGAGACACAGGCGATCGCCCAATTCCTGCTCGGCCAAGCGCCACCAGGGTTCGTAATGCCGGATCGCGTGGATCGTCTCCGCCCCCGTCTCCTCCATCATGGCCCGCAAGACATCGACGGCCTTGCCGCGCCGCAGGATCAGGCGGCTGCCTTGATCCGTCAGGTCGTTGCCCAGCGACGTCAGGCTGTGATGCAGCCACCAACGCTGCGCCGCGCCCATCCGCCAGTCGCCCGGTGTCTCGTCGTCCAGGATGTAGAGCGGGATGACCGCCCCTGCCTGCGCGGCTGCCAGAAGCGCGGGTTGGTCATGAAGGCGAAGATCCTGGCGAAACCAGACGATGTGCGGGGAAGTCATGCACGCGCTACGTTTCGATCATGTTCTGGTTCCCCCCGGCCGGTTCCCGCTCACTCAATCGTTTGCCCAGGGTCAGGATCGCGGTCACATGCCGCTCGGCGATCGCCATGACGTCATCGCCATAGCCGCCGCCGACCGTACTCGCGAGCGGCAGCCCCCTTGCCAGCGCGATATCGGCTATCAGATTTTCACGAGCGATCAGCCCTTCCTGTGTCAGGGACAGCCGCCCCAGCCGATCCTCGACGAACGGATCGACTCCCGCCTGATACAGGATCATGTCGGGCCGATGATCGTCGAGGAAGGGCACCAGCGTCGCTTTCAACTGGGCGACATAGCCCTCGTCATCCACCCCGTCCGGCAAGCCCACGTCCAATGTCGAGCGTGCCTTGCGTGCCGGGAAATTCTTCTCGGCATGGATCGAATAGGTGACGATATCGCTGCGCCCGGCGGTCAGCGCGGCCGTGCCGTCGCCCTGATGGACGTCGCAATCGACGATCGCGACCCGCGCCACCGTGCCCTGCTCCACCAGCCGCACGGCGGTCACCGCCAGGTCGTTGAACACGCAGTAACCCGCGCCGGTATTGGCGAGCGCATGATGGCTGCCCCCGGCCGTGTTGGCTGCAAAGCCATGGTCCAGGGCCAGCATCGCCGCGGTCCAGGTACCCCCCGGCACCGCCTGCGCGCGATAGGCCACCTGTTCGGTAATCGGAAAGCCCGTCCGCCGCGTCTTTTCCGGCGGCACCCGCGCCTCCAGAACCTCGGCGACATAGTCCGGATCGTGCACCGCCTCCAGCCATCCGCGCGGGATCAGCTCGGGCTCGGTCCATGTGACCGCATCGCCCCGCGCCCGCAGCAGATCGCGGATCGCACCGTTCTTTCCCCAGCGATAGGTGGAGCGCGCCGGGGCCTCGGTGACATAGGCGGGGTGATGGACGACATGGATCATGCGCCCTAGTTAGGAAGCCATGACCCGCGATAGGAGGGCCCCGGCCCCGCTGCCCGAGTTGCGCGCCGATGTCGCCCGCTTCCTCGGCTATTATAACCGCCTGCCAGGACCGCCCCAGCAGGAACTGGGGCCCCAGGCGGCCCGCGCGATGATGCGTGCCGCCCGCGACCTGACCGATCCGCCGATCGGGCCGCTGGGCACCGACCGGAACTTCACCATCAACGGGCCGGCGGGCGCGATCGCCGCCCGGCTGTTCGACCCGCGCGCGGAACGCGCACCGGGACCGGTCGTGCTGTTCTTCCACGGCGGCGGTTTCGTGATCGGCGACATCGACACCCATGCCCCGCTCGCCGCCGAGATGGCGCGGTCGCTCGACCTGCCCGTGGTGTCGATCGACTATAGGCTGGCCCCGGAGCACCCCTGGCCCGCCGCGCCCGAGGACTGCGAAGCGGCGGCGCGCTGGCTGGCCGGACAGCCGGGTACCACCGCGCTGATCGTGGCGGGCGACAGCGCGGGGGGAACGCTCGCCACCGTCACCGCGCTGACCTTGCGCGAGCGGCCCGCCGCGGTGCCGGTGATCGCGCAGGCGCTGCTCTATCCGGCCGCCGACATGGCACGCGCGCACCCGTCGCTGCGCGATTTCGCCGAGGGTCATTTCCTGACCCGCGCGATGCTCGACTGGTTCGTCGCCTGCTATGCCGCCGATCTGAGCGACGTCCGCGCCGCCCCCATGCGCGCCGAGCTGAACGCCATGCCGCCCGCCGTCATCATGACCGCCGAGTGCGATCCGATCCGCGATCAAGGCCGCGCCTATGCCGCCGCGCTTGCCCGCGCGGGCGTCCCGGTCACGTTCCGCGAGGCGCGCGGCACGATCCATGGCTTTGCGACACTGCGCAAGGCGATCCCCTCCGGCGCGGCGGACCTGGACGCATTCCTGCTTGCGTTGAAGGCCATGATCGCCGAGGCGGGAGCGGCAAGCCCGATGGGACAATGACGATGACCGACCTTCCCTATCGCCCCTGCGCGGGCGTCATCCTGATGAACCGCGACGGCCGCGTCTTTGTCGGCCAGCGGATCGATTCGACGCTGGAGGCCTGGCAGTTGCCGCAGGGCGGGATCGATCCGGGCGAGGAGGCCGATGCGGCGGGCCTGCGCGAACTATTCGAGGAAACCGGCGTCACCGCCGACAAGGTAGAGCTGATCGCCCGCGCCCCGCGCGAGCTGACCTACGACCTGCCCGAGGATTTGATCGGCAAGGTATGGAAGGGCAAGTGGCGCGGCCAGCGTCAGGCCTGGTTCCTCTACCGCTTCCTGGGCGAGGATGGCGACATCCGCATCGACACCGAGCATCCCGAATTCCGCGCCTGGCGCTGGTCCGAGCCGGAGACGCTGCCTGCGATGATCGTGCCGTTCAAAAAGGCGCTGTACGAGGAACTGCTGGTCGTCTTCGCGGAGCATTTCGCCGCACCGCATGGCGATCATGCGGTTTCCCATGGCGACGCCAGGGCCTAAGGCTGGGGGTCATGAAGACGCGGTTGCTCCTGATCCCGCTGGCGCTGGGCCTGCTCGCCAACACCGCGCCCGCCGCCCAGCAGAACGATCCCGATCCCGCGCGCATCCCGCCCCCGATTCGCGCGATGCTGGAGGCCGCGATCGCCAGCGGCAACGAGACCGAGATCACGACGGTCGTCAAATATGCCCGCAACGCCGTGCCCGACGCCGCCGATGCGATCGACGCGATGGCCGATGTCTGGCGCGACGAAAAGACCGCCAGCCGCAGCCGGACCATCCGCGAAGCGACCTTTTTCGACCTGTGGCATGGCCGCGCCGAGCTGGGCGGGTTCGCGACCACCGGCAACAGCCAGAATATCGGCCTGACCGGCGTCATCGACCTGACGCGCGAGGGCCTGCAATGGCGGCACAAGCTGCACCTGCAGGGCGATTATCAGGAGAGTTTCAACGTCACCAGCCGCGAACATTATGTCGCGTCCTACGAACCGAACTACAAGCTCAGCGCCAACAACTATGTCTATGGCGCGGCGCAGTATGAAAGCGACAAGTTCCTCGGTTATTTCAACCGTTTCTCGGCTTCGGCCGGTGCAGGCTATAGCGCGATCCGCAAGCCGCGCATGACGCTGGACATCGAACTGGGGCCAGCGTTCCGGCACACCGAGTTCACCGATGCGCGCGTGGAGAGCGCGCTGGCGGCGCGCGGCAATCTGAACTTCGTGTGGAAGCTGACCCCGGCTTTGTCGTTCAACCAGAATGCCTCGGCCTATCTTCAGCGGTTCAACAGCACCGTCAGCACCAATTCGGCGCTGAACGCGAAGCTGTTCGGACCCTTGTCCGCCGCCTTGTCCTACAATGTCCAATATGAAAGCGAGCCGCCCATCGGCCGCCGGACGACGGACACGACCGGCCGCGCCTCGGTGGTCTACAGCTTCTAATTTCGGCCACGGGGTTCACCTCGGCGCCATCCTTGGCCTAGGTTGCCGCGATGGAGAGACTGAACCCCCTCGAGCGGGACGCCGTCGCGTCCGCCGCCGCTTACCCGATGTTGCCGCTGGTCGAGGAATGGGCCGCGATCAACAGCGGGACCCGCAATCTTGCCGGGCTGGCCGTGATGGCGGATCGGCTGGCCGAGGCGTTCGGGACGCTGCCGGGCGACCTGCACCTGATCGAACCCGATCCCGTCGAGCGTATCGGCGCGGACGGCCATCCCGCGCCGCTGGCCCATGGCCGCCACCTGCACCTCTCGGTCCGCCCGGACGCCCCCGTCCGGATGCTGTTCACGGGGCATATGGATACCGTCTATCCGGCCGACCATGTCTTTCAGACGGTGACGCGGATCGACGACAACCGGTTGGGCGGCCCCGGCGTGGCGGACATGAAGGGCGGCCTGGCCGTACTCCTCGCCGCCTTGACCGCCGTGGAGGCGAGCCCGGCGGCGGGGCGGTTCGGTTACGACGTCCTCATCAACTCGGACGAGGAAACCGGTTCCGCCTCGTCCGCCGCGCTGATCGCCCGGTGTGCCAGCGGCAAGGTCGCGGCGCTGACCTATGAGCCCGCGCTGCCAGACGGCACGCTGGCGGGCGCACGCGGGGGCACCGGCAATTTCACCATCGTCGTGCGCGGGCGCAGCGCCCATGCGGGCCGCAATCCCGAGGAGGGCCGTAACGCCATCGTCGCGGCTGCCCGCATCACGCTGGAGCTGAACCGGCTCGCGGCCGAGGACATCACCGTGAACCCGGCACGGATCGACGGCGGCGGGCCGAACAATGTCGTGCCCGACCTGGCGATACTGCACATCAATTTCCGCCCCCGCGCGCTGGCCGCGATCGAGCGGACCGGCACCGCGATGAAGGCCATCGCCGAGCGGATCGCCGCCGAGCATGACGTGACCGTGGCGGTCCATGGCAGCTTCAACCGCCCGCCCAAGCCCATCGACGATGGCGCAGCAGTCCTATTCGAAACGGTGCGCAGCGCGGGCGCCGATCTGGGCCTTAGCATCGGATGGCGGGCGACGGGCGGCGTGTGCGACGGCAACAATATCGCGGCAGCGGGCGTGCCGGTGGTCGACACCATGGGGGTGCGGGGCGGCGCGATCCACTCGTCGGACGAATTTATGCTGATCGACAGCCTGGCCGAGCGCGCGGGCTTGTCGACGCTGACCATCCTGCGCATCATCGGTGCCGCATGAGCAGCTTTTGCATCCGCCCCGCCGTCGATAGCGACCTTCGCCACCTGTATGAAATGGCCAAGCTGACCGGCGGCGGCTTCACCAACCTGCCCCCCGACCGCCGGTCGCTCACCGCCAAGCTGGCGCGCAGCCATGATGCCTTTGCCCGAGAGGCGGACGGCGGCATTCGCGACGAGCTGTTCGTCCTGATGCTGGAGGACCGCGCGACCGGCGAAGTGCGCGGGACCTGCCAGATCTTCACGCATGTCGGGCAGAAACATCCCTTCTACAGCTATCGCATCGGCACGCTGACCCAGCATAGCCGCGAGCTGGACCGCACGTTCCGCGCCGAGATGCTGTCGCTGACCACCGATCTGGAGGGGGCGAGCGAGGTCGGCGGCCTGTTCCTCCACCCAGGCGAACGCGCCGGGGGACTGGGCCTGCTGCTCGCCCGTAGCCGCTACCTGTTCATGCGCGCCAATCGGACACGCTTTGCCGACCGGGTGCTGGCCGAGCTGCGCGGGGTGATCGACGAGGCCGGGGGATCGCCCTTCTGGGACGGTCTGGCGGGCCGCTTCTTCGGCATGAATTTTCAGGAAGCCGACCAGTTCAATGCGATCCATGGCCACCAGTTCATCGCCGACCTGATGCCCAAGCATCCCATCTATACCGCGATGCTGACCGAGACGGCGCGCGCCGCGATCGGCCTGCCGCATCCGTCCGGCCGTGCGGCAATGCGGATGCTGGAGAATGAGGGCTTCGCCTTCGAGCATTATATCGACATTTTCGACGGCGGCCCGACCATGACGGCGCGGACCGATCAGGTGCGCACCATCCGCGATGCGCGCGAAAGTGTCATCGTCGGTATCGACGCGCTGCCGGGACGCGAGGCGCTGGTCGCGGCGGGGCGGCTGGCCGACTTCCGCTGCGCACTGGCCGAGATCCGTGACGCGGACGGCGGCGTCATCCTGTCCGAAGAGACCGCCCGCACGCTCGACCTGACCGTCGGCGATACCGCCCTGCATATCGACCGGTGACCATCATGCTGAGAGAGATCAACTTCGACGGCATCATCGGCCCGAGCCATAATTATGCCGGGCTGAGCCACGGCAACCTCGCCGCCACCCGCAATGCGGGCAGGACCTCCCACCCCAAGGCGGCCGCGCTTCAGGGGATCGCCAAGGTGCGCGCGAACCTGGACCTGGGGCTGGTACAGGGGATCCTGCTGCCGCATGCCCGCCCCGACCATGGCTGGCTGAAGCGGCTGGCAACCGATTACGATGCCGCTTCGTCCGTCCTGAAGGCGCAGGCGCTGTCCGCTTCCGCCATGTGGGCGGCCAATGCCGCAACCGTCTCGCCCGCGCCCGATACGCGCGACGGCCGCTGCTACCTGACCGTCGCCAATTTGCTGACCATGCCGCATCGCAGCCATGAATGGCCCGCGACGCTGGCACAGCTCAGGCTGATCTTCGCCGACCCGGCCTTTATCGTTCACCCGCCGGTCCCGGCTCCGTTCGGCGACGAGGGCGCGGCCAATCACATGCGACTGTGCAGCGGCCATGACCATCCCGGCGTCGAGGTGTTCGTCTATGGCGAGGGCGGCGGGCCCTTCCCCGCACGCCAGCACCGGGAGGCGTGCGAGGCGGTCGCCCGCGCGCATCGCCTGTCCCCCGACCGCATACTGTTCGTCCGCCAGTCGGACGCGGCGATCGCGGCGGGCGCCTTTCACAACGACGTGGTCGCCGTCGCCAATGAGCGCGTCCTGTTCGCGCACGAACAGGCCTTTGCCGATCGCGACACCTTCTACGCCGACCTCCGGACGCTGATGCCGGATGTCGAGATCGTCGAGGTGCCCGCCGCCCGCGTCAGCCTGCAGGACGCCATCGCGTCCTACCTGTTCAATGCCCAGCTGGTGACCCCGCCCGGCGGCGAGCCGACGCTGATCGTGCCCCAGGAGGCACAGGACAACGCCGCCGTCTTTTCCTGGCTACAGGACCATGTCGCCGGCAACGGCCCAATCCGGCGGCTGGAGGTGGTCGACGTCCGCGAATCCATGGCCAATGGCGGCGGCCCGGCCTGTCTGCGCTTGCGCGTCGTTGCCGACCCGGCAAGTATCGACCAACGCTTTCTGGTCGACCATGCCCGGCTCGACCGGATCGCCGCAGTCGTCGAGGCGCATTGGCCCGAGGCGATCGACCCGACCGCCATAGGCGACCCCGCCCTCATCGACCGGATCGAAACGGCGCGCCGGGCGCTCCTCACCGCGTTGGACTGTCTCATATTGGCAGACACTTGACGCTTGGCGCGGGGACCGGACGGTGGTCTAAACAAGCCCATGTGGTCCCGCCTGGTCGCCCTGTTCACGATCAAGTCCAAGTTCGAGGCGTTTCTCGTCATCTACGGGCTCGGCCTGGGCGCTGTCGAACGCGGGATGCATTATCTCCAGGCTTATCCCGGACTTCCGGGCAAGATCCTGTTCGCCGCCTGCCCCATTGCGGTGTTCATGGCGGGCGGACGCATCCTCGACTCGCTGGAGCGGGACTATCGCGATTGACAGGATAAGTTGGTCGCACGGTTCGCTGGCGACATTATCTGACAATCCGATGACTGGCCTGACCCACCTTCAACGCCTCGAAGCCGAGAGCATCCATATCCTGCGCGAAGTCGTCGCCGAGACCGAAAGGCCGGTGATGCTCTATTCGGTCGGCAAGGACTCGGCGGTGATGCTGCACCTCGCCAAGAAGGCGTTCTTCCCGGCGCGCCCGCCCTTCCCGCTGCTCCATGTCGACACGACCTGGAAGTTCCGCGCGATGTACGATCTGCGCAACCGCGCGGCCGAGGCGGCGGGGATGGAGTTGATCGTCCACCGCAACCCGGAGGCGGAGGCGTTGGGCATCAACCCCTTCGACCATGGCAGCCGCCACACCGATATGTGGAAGACCGAGGGGCTGAAACAAGCGCTGACCGCGGGCGGATACGACGCCGCGTTCGGCGGTGCGCGCCGCGACGAGGAAAAGAGCCGCGCCAAGGAACGCGTCTTCTCCTTTCGTTCGGCCGCGCATGGCTGGGACCCCAAGGCGCAGCGGCCCGAGCTGTGGAATCTCTACAACAGCCGCATCCACAAGGGGGAGAGCATCCGCGTCTTCCCCCTGTCCAACTGGACCGAGCTCGATATCTGGCAATATATCCTGCAGGAAGGCATCGAGATCGTGCCGCTCTATTTCGCCGCCCCCCGCCCGACGGTGGAGCGCGACGGGATGCTGCTGATGGTCGATGACGACCGTTTCCGCCTGAAGCCGGGCGAGGTGCCGGTCGAACGCTCGATCCGCTTCCGCACGCTCGGCTGCTATCCGCTGACCGGCGCGGTCGAGAGCGAGGCGGCGACGCTGTCCGAGGTCATCCAGGAAATGCTGCTGACGACGACCTCGGAGCGTCAGGGGCGCGCGATCGACCATGATCAGGCCGCCAGCATGGAGAAGAAGAAGCGCGAGGGGTATTTCTGAGATGACCGCCTATCAACCCGATGCGCTGATCGCCGCCGATATCAACGCCTATCTCGCCACGCACGCCGCCAAGTCGATGCTGCGCTTCATCACCTGCGGCTCGGTCGATGACGGCAAGTCGACGCTGATCGGGCGGCTGCTCTACGATTCGAAGACGATCTTCGAGGACCAGCTGAGCCAGCTGGAGGCGGACAGCCGCCGGGTCGGCACGCAGGGGGCCAATATCGACTTCGCGCTGCTGGTCGACGGCCTCGCCGCCGAGCGCGAGCAGGGCATCACCATCGACGTCGCCTACCGCTTTTTCGCGACGGAGAAGCGCAAGTTCATCGTCGCCGATACGCCGGGTCACGAGCAATACACCCGCAACATGGTGACGGGTGCCTCGACCGCCGACTTGGCGGTGATCCTGATCGACGCGCGCAAGGGCGTGCTGACCCAGACGCGGCGGCACAGCTATCTGGCGCATCTGGTCGGCATCAAGGAGATCGTGCTGGCGGTCAACAAGATGGATCTGGTCGGCAACGACCAGTCGGTCTTCAACGCCATCGTCGCCGACTATGCCGCCTTTGCGCGTGGCATCGGGATCGAGCGTTTCACCGCCATTCCGCTGTCGGGGCTGACCGGCGCGAACGTCACCACCCCCTCGCCCGACATGCCCTGGTATGAGGGGCCGCCGCTCCTCCCGCACCTGGAGACGGTGGCGATCGACGGCGACCGGGCGGTCGCGGCGTCGTTCCGTATGCCGGTGCAGTGGGTCAACCGGCCCGACCTCGACTTTCGCGGCTTTGCCGGGCTGATCGCCAGCGGCCGGGTGTCGGTCGGCGACCGCGTGCGGATCACGCCGTCGGGCCGGACGACCAGCATCGCGCGGATCGTCACCTATGACGGCGACCGGGATCAGGCGATTGCGGGCGAAGCGGTGACTTTGGTGCTGGCCGAGGAAGTAGACTGCTCGCGCGGCGACGTGATCGCGGCGGCCGAGGATCCGCCCGAGGTCGCCGACCAGTTCGTCGCCACCATCGTCTGGATGGCCGATGCACCGCTGGTCCCGGGGCGCAGCTATTCGTTGAAGCTCGGCGCGCAGCTGGTCGGCGCGACCGTCCAGCCGCCGCGCCACGTCGTCGACGTCAACAGCCAGGAGCAGCGCCCCGCCGACACGCTGGCGCTCAACGATATCGGCCTGGCGGAGGTCTATGCCGACCGCCCGATCGTGTTCGAGCCCTATGCGAAGGGCAGTACGCTGGGCGGCTTCATCCTGATCGACCGCGCGACCAACGCCACGGTCGCCGCAGGGATGATCGACCATGCGCTGCGCCGGTCGCAGAACGTCCATTGGCAATCGACCGTCATCACCCGGGAGGCCCATGCCCGGCAGAAGGGCCAGTCGCCCAAGGTGCTGTGGTTCACCGGTCTGTCGGGTTCGGGCAAGTCGACCATCGCCAATCTGGTCGAACAAAAGCTGCATGCCATGGGCCGCCACAGCTTCCTGCTGGACGGCGACAATATCCGCCACGGCCTGAACCGCGATCTGGACTTCTCGGAAGCCGGTCGGGTCGAGAATATCCGGCGGGTGGGCGAAGTCGCCAAGCTGATGGCGGACGCCGGGCTGATCGTCCTGACCGCCTTCATCTCGCCGTTCAAGGCGGAGCGGGACATGGTTCGTGCGCTGCTGCCCGAGGGCGAGTTCGTCGAGATTTTCGTCGATACGCCGCTGGCCGTCGCCGAGAACCGCGATGTAAAGGGTCTGTACGCCAAGGCTCGCGCGGGCGAGATCGCCGAGTTCACCGGTATCTCGAGCCCTTATGAAGCGCCCGAGCGGCCCGAAATCCATGTCGATACGACGAAGGAGACGGCGGAACAGGCTGCCGCGCGGATCGTCGAGCATGTACTGGGTGTCTGGAGCTATGACCTGTGACTGACGCCGAACTCGCGCGGTCCGTCGCGCTGGAGGCGGGCCATCTGCTCGAGGCTATTCGTGCGTCCAGCGGGCTGGACGGCGCTGCGCTGGGCAAGAAGGGGGATCGCGACGCCAACACGCTGATCCTCGACCGCCTGCGCGCCGCCCGTCCGAACGACTTCATCCTGTCGGAGGAGTCGGTCGACGACCGTGCGCGGTGCGCGGCCGAACGGGTTTGGATCGTCGATCCGCTGGACGGCACGCGCGAATATGCGAGCGGTTCGGACGAATGGGCGGTGCATATCGGCCTTGCCATCGGCCGCCGCCCGGCGCTGGGCGCGGTCGCTGTGCCCGCGCTGGGGCGGGTCTTCGCGACCGACGATCTGCCGCCCAAGCATCCCCCCTGCCCCGCAGGGCTACGCGTCGTCGTCAGCCGCAGCCGCGCACCCGATATCGCACGCTGCGTCGGCGACCGGCTGGGCGCGATCATGATCCCCATGGGCTCGGCAGGAGCCAAGGCGATGGCGGTCGTCGAGGGGCGGGCCGATGTCTATCTGCATGACGGCGGCCAATATGAATGGGACAATTGCGCCCCCGCCGCCGTCGCGCTCGCCGCCGGGCTCCATGCCTCGCGGATCGACGGCAGTCCGCTCGTCTATAATTGCGAGAATCCGCTGCTGCCCGACCTGCTGATCTGTCGCCGCGAAGTGGCCGCGACGGTGCTGGAGGCGATCGCGCTGGCGTGATGCCGGCGCTGATACAGGTTTCACAAATGTGACCTTGTAACGTCTCACCCCCTCGTTCATGGGTCGCCGATGACGCTCATCCCCCTCGCCTTCGGACTGGCGGCCATGCTCGCCACGCTGGCGGGCGGGCTCCTGGCGCTGCGCCTGCGCCACCGGATCGGGATCGTGCTTGGCCTGACCGCCGGGATCGTCATCGGGGTGGCGCTGTTCGACCTGATGCCCGAGGCGTTGGGGCTGGCGGGGGATCGCTGGTCGGTGCATTCGCTGATGGCGTTCACGGCCTTGGGTTTGGGCGGCTATATGCTGCTGGACCGAATGCTGGCGAAGATTCCGCGCGCCGCCGCGTCATGGCGGGGCGATCTGGGCCCGGCGATGCTCAGCCTGCACAGCCTGATGGACGGGCTCGGCATCGGCATCGCCTTTCAGATCGACACGGCCGCAGGCTGGATGATCGCCATCGCCGTCCTGACCCATGATGTGGCGGACGGCGTCAACACCGTGTCCCTGAGCCTTGCGGCTCGGAGCGAAGTGGCGGCGCGACGCTGGCTGATCCTGAACGGTATCGCGCCGATGCTGGGGGTGGTGATCGGCCTGGGCATCGCCATTCCATCCGCGATGCTCGCCCCGCTGATGGCGCTGTTCGCCGGCATTTTCCTCTATATCGGCGCGTGCGAACTGGTGCCGCGCAGCCAGTCGCTCGATCCGCGGCTGAAGACCGGGATCGCGACGATCTTCGGCATCCTGCTGATGCTGGCTATCACCCACGTCGCGCATTGACCGGAAGGGCACCGCCGCCGGGAAGGGCGGCCGCCGACGGTGCCCAGGGCGTCAAGCCGTCGCGCTGGCCTCCGCGGCCGCATTTGCGCCACCTTCGGCAAGATTGGTCAGCTTTTCATCGGTCGCCTTTTCCTCGGCCAGCGTCTCGTCCAGAATCGCGGCACAGTCGCTGCGCCCCAATTGCCGTGCCCATGCCACGAGGGTGCCGTAGCGGGCGATCTCATAATGCTCGACCGCCTGCGCCGCCGCGATCAGCGCGGCGTCGAGCACCCTCTTGTCGGCCACCTCGCCCGCGACCTCATTCGCTTCCTTGATGATGCCGTCGATCGCCGGGCAGGTCACGGCCTTGGGCGTCTGGCCATGCATCTCGAACACCCGTTCCAGCCGCGCGATCTGCCCTTCGGTCTCACGCAGATGCTGTTCGAACCCGGCCTTCAGCTGCGGGTCGGTCGCCTTGTCGATCATCTTGGGCAGCGCCTTGGTAATCTGATGCTCGGCGTAATAAATGTCCTGGAGCTGGTGGACGAACAGATCGTCCAGCGTCGCGATGTCCTTCGTAAACAGGCCCATGATCCGTCTCCTGTAGAAAAACTCAACGGTCGGCCGAGCCTGGCTCGGCAATCTTGCGGTGGGCCTCGGCCAGCACCGACTGCGGCACCACTCCGGAGCCTGCGACCTGTGCCTTGTTGGCGAGGCCGGGAGTGATGTGCCCCTCGCCGGCCTTCATCGCTTCCCAGCCGGTGCGGGCGACCTCCGCCGGATCGTCCTTCTTGCCAGCACCCACCCGGGTATCGAGCATGTCGGCGCGGGCGAAGAATTCGGTCTCGGTCGGGCCCGGCATCAGCGTGGTCAGGGTGACGCCGCGATCCTCCTTCAGCTCGTTACGCAGCGCCTCGGTGAAATTGTCGATGAACGCCTTGGTCGCGTTGTAGATCGCGTTGAAGGGACCGGGGATGAAGCCGACGATCGACCCCGTCACCAGCACCTTGCCCTCCCCGCGCCGGACCATGCCGGTCAGCACGCGCTGGAGCAGATGGACCGTGCCGGTGACATTGGTGTCGATCGAGCGCCGCCAGTCCGCGACCGGCTGATCGAGGAACGCGCCGCCCTTGCTGTTCCCCGCATTGGCGCACAGCACGTCGATGGTCCGCCCATCGGCGGCAGCAAGTAGCGTGTCGACGCCCTCGAAGGTCGCCAGGTCGGCCTCGACCGCCTGCACCCGCGTGCCCGGCGCGGCCAGATCGGTCGCGGCGGTGTGGATGGCGGGCTCGTCCGCGACGATCAGCAGGTCATATCCGTCCCGTGCCGCACATGCTGCCAGATGATAACCGATGCCCGTCGAGGCACCCGTCACGATTGCGAATTTCTCGGCCATGATGCGCTCCTTATTGACCGGGCTTCAGCACGATCTTGGTGACTTCGTTCTGCTTGTCGTGGAACATGCGATAGCCGTCCGGCGCCTGTTCCAGGGGGAGGCGGTGCGAGATGAGGAAGGTCGTGTCGATCTTCCCCTCCATGATCGCGTCCAGGAGGCCGGGGAGGTAATGCTGGACATGGGTCTGCCCGGTCTTGAGCGTCAGCCCCTTCTGCATCATCGCGCCGAGCGGAAACTTGTCGACGAAGCCGCCATAGACGGCGGGCATCGACACACGGCCGCCCTTGCGGCACGCCAGGATCGCCTGGCGAATGGCATGGATGCGATCGGTGCCGAGGAAGGTCGACGCCTTGATCTGGTCGATGGCATTGTCGACGAACATCCCGTGCGCCTCCAGCCCGACCGAGTCGATCACCGCGTCGGGGCCGATCCCACCCGTCATCTGCATCAGTGCGTCGTAGGTGGCGGTCTGTTCGAAATTGATCGTCTCCGCGCCGAACGTGCGCGCCAGCTCCAGCCGGTGGGGGAAATGGTCGATCGCGATCACCCGCTCGGCCCCCATCAGGAATGCCGACTGGACCGCGAACAGCCCGACCGGGCCACAGCCCCAGACCGCGACGGTATCGCCCGGCTCGATCTGGGCATTTTCCGCCGCCATCCAGCCGGTGGGCAGGATGTCGGAGAGGAACAGGACCTTCTCGTCGTCCACCCCGTCGGGGATGACGATCGGGCCGGTATCGCTGAACGGCACGCGGACATATTCCGCCTGTCCGCCCGCATAGCCGCCGGTCATGTGGCTGTATCCGAACAGCCCGGCCATGGGATGGCCGTACAACTCGCGCGCGATATCCTGATTGTCGGCGGGCAGGCCGTTTTCGCAGCCCGAATATTGATGCTTGCCGCAATGATAGCAGGACCCGCACGCGATGGTGAACGGCACCACCACCTTCTGCCCCTTTTTCAGGGTCGAGGCGGAGCCGGTCTCGACCACCTCGCCCATGAACTCATGGCCGAGAATATCGCCCGACTGCATGGTCGGGATATAGCCGTCATAGAGATGGAGGTCGGAGCCGCAGATCGCGGTCGCCGTCACCTTGATGATCGCGTCGCGCGGGTTGACGATGCCGGGATCGTCGACATTGTCGATGCGCACGTCATGCTTGCCATGCCAGGTCAGCGCTTTCATGCGGCCTGCTCCTCATGCTGTTCGCGGTTCATCGCGTTGGTCGCGACTTCGCCGGTTTCCATCAGCTGCTTGAACCGCGTCAGGTCGCGGCGGACCTGGATATTGGGCTCGCGCTGGAACAGTTTGGCGACGAGCTTGCCGATCACCCCGGCGGGCGGGTCATAGAGGATGGTGGCGGTGACGACGGTGCCGCGTGCGCCGGCGTCGCGGAACGTCACCCGGCCCGAATTGGCGATGTCGGCACCTTCGGCGGAGGCCCAGGCGATCAGCCTGCCCTCCTCTTCCTCGGTGACCAGCGCATCCCACTCGACCAAGGTGCCGCCGGGGGCCTTCACCACCCAGTGCGAGCGGCGGTCGTCGATCACATCGACCCGGTCGACATTCTCCATGACGTCGGCCAGGTTCGAAAAGTCGCGCCACCAGGCATAGAGGTCGGCGGCCGGGCGGTTGATCGTCACCGCCCAGCCGGTCAGGCTGTCGCCCCGGTCCTCGATCGCTTCGTGGGTTGCGATGCGGACCGCGGCGTCGCTGTCTTTCGATGCGGACAGCGGAGCGTCGTCATAGGGTCTGTCGGCGATGTCCGGCATAAGCCTCTCTCCTCATTCCTTGCGCGGACAGCGTCGGATGAGGCGGCTTGTTCCTTATTTTCTCATGTTTTTACAATATCTTGATAGGCGTCAATGATGTATTGCAAGACCGGGTCGATCGGCCCGGTCTTACGCCCCCGTGACGCGGACCTGCGCCCGGCCGACCTTGCGCGAAAGCAGTTTCGGGTCGGGGATCGTCATGGATCGCGCGGACCAGATCAGGTCGCCCGCCCGTCGCGCCGCCTGGAGCATCCGATTGACGTGCACCGCCGTCAGACCCAGCGCGTCGGCCAGCGTCTCCTGGGTGATCGGCAGGTCGTAGCTATGACCCTGGGTCAGTCCGCTCATCGCCAGACGCTCCTGCAATTCCAGCATCAGGTCGCCAATCCGCTCCATGGCGTTCATCCGCCCCAGCCGCGCGATCTGGGCGAGCAGATAGGCCTCGTCGAGCGCATGGGCGACGGCATAGGCCTGGTCCAGGCTGGGCGACATGGTGGGGTCGGGCGGCACACAGGTGGTCATATCGGTCAACGTCACGATGCTGCTCGGGGCGACCGGCCGGTGATGATCGTAGAGGCCAACCACGTCGCCCGGCAGCACGAAGCTCAGGAACTGGCGCCGCCCATCCGGCAGAATCCGCACCCGCGCCGCCCATCCCGACAGGATGAGGTGCGCGCTGGCAATGTCCCGCCCCTCAACGACCAGATCGCGGCGTGCGCGAAAGGCCTGCGGTCGAGCAATGGCCGATCCAAGCGCCGCATGGGCGGCGGCATCGAGCGGCGCCAGGCGCGACAGACGATGGAGCGCCGGTGACACGACGCCTGCCAGAGGGATCGCCCGGGCGGTCACGGCAACGCCTCCCGGGGATGGGGGACAGACCCGAAAGGCAGACATGCCCCTGATGTTGTACGAAACCGGAACAGCGACGAAGATCGAAAGCAGGGCATCGCGGAATATCCTCGTCAGCCGATAACCAGCAAAGCAATCGGCGGGGACGACAACGCAAAATACGTCACCGGGAACGGGAAGGGAGTTCGGTCGGATCGAGATAGCGGGATGATACCAAACCCTTCCGCCAACACGTTCTCGGCGGATGAACTGGACATCATCGCGACATCTCCCGTTCATCTGGTCTACGAACAACCCTCAGCGAAGCTCCATAATGCACATCAATATCGCGCACTTTTCGGATTTTAGTTGGATCAATGGGGGTGAAATGCTCGCAATCGGGTCCGTCATACGACACGGCTGCGGGCCATTGGACCCGTGTCATCGGCGACCAGCCCCAGCGCCCTCGAGACGGTCGGGAAAAAGGGCATGGGACATTCCCTTTCACAAATGAAACCCTATGGTGCGCGCGTTTCTGTCCAAAAGGCTTTTTCGATGCGTTTCGCGACCCTGACCCGCCAACCCGACGATCCCTTGCTGCGAATCATCGGCCAGCATGCCGCCGATCCTCGCCCCGACAAGATCGACCTGGGCGTCGGCGTTTTCCGTGACGAAGACGGCCGCACGCCCGTCATGACCGCGGTGAAGGCGGCCGAGGCGCGGTTGCTGGCCGATCAGTCGAGCAAATCCTATCTGGGGCCGGAGGGCGATATCGGCTTTGTCCGCGCGCTCGCCACGCTCGTCATCGGCGACACGGTGGCGGCGGACCGGGTCGTCGGCCTTCAGACCCCCGGCGGCACCGGCGCGCTTCGCCTGGCGGCGGAGGTACTCGCAAGGGCGGGCGTGTCGAAGATCTGGATCGGGAGCCCCAGCTGGGCCAATCACGCGCCCCTGTTCCGACAGGCGGGCGTCGAACCGGCGATGATCCCCTGTTTCGACCTGAACAGCCAGACCTTCGACCTGGATGGATTTCTGAAGGGGTTGGGTGAGGCCCAGCCGGGCGAGGCCGTGCTGCTTCACGGATGCTGCCACAATCCGATCGGGATCGACCCGGATGCGGCGGGCTGGACCGCGATCGCACAGGCGGTGGCGTCGAGCGGCCTTCTGCCGGTGGTCGACCTGGCCTATCAGGGGTTGGGTTACGGGTTCGACCGCGATGCGGACGGCGCACGCACTATCCTGGCGGCGGTGCCCGAGGCGCTGCTCGCCTATTCCTGCGACAAGAATTTCGGGCTCTATCGCGAACGGACCGGCGCGCTGTTCGCCCTGTCACCCGACCGCGACACCGGCGCGGTGGTCTTTTCCAACCTGCTCTCGCTGGCGCGGGCCAACTGGTCGATGCCGCCGGACCATGGCGCGGCCATCGTCCGCATCATCCTGGAGGACGAGGGCCTGACCGCCGAGTGGCGCGACGAGCTGGAGACGATGCGCCAGCGGCTCGAAAGCCTTCGCGCGGCCCTGGCGGCAGGTGGCAGGATCGGTACGATCGACCTGGGCGCCGTGGCGCATGGCAAGGGCATGTTCGCCACCCTGCCTTTGTCCCCGGCACAGGTCGAATGGCTGCGCGATCGGCATGGCGTCTATATGGCTGGGTCGGGACGGATCAACATCGCCGGGTTCAACACCGCCGCGATCGGACGCTTCCATGATGCGCTTCGGGATATGGCGGCGAACGGGGTGGCTTGATCGGGAGGGTCCCGCCGTTCGTATGGGGCGGCGGGAATCCCTTGGCCTTCGACTTCGCTCAGGCTGAACGGGGGTTGGGATGGGGCATATTCCCTGACTCCGTTCAGCCTGAGCGAAGTCGAAGGCCACGCCACCCGGCAAACAAAAAAAAGGGGCGCATCCGAACGGCCGGATGCGCCCCTTTTTATAAGGGCAGCGGGCCGGAAAATCCGGCCAGCCCCGCCTTACTTGCCCGAATGAACGAAGCGGTTGACGATATTCTCGATCCGCTCCTGACGGCCCGAACGCGGCTTGGGGTCGATGCCCTTCTGCTCCGCCAGATCGGCGATCCCGGCCAGGTCCAGGCTACCGACCTGCTGGCCGAACGCACCGTCCCAACCGGCATAACGCTCGGTCTTGATCGCATCGAGGCGGCCGTCCTCGATCAGCGCGGCGGCATTGAGCAGGCCCTTGGCCACCACGTCGATCCCGCCGATATGACCGTGGAACAGATCGACCGCGTCCATTGACTGGCGACGGACCTTCGCATCGAAGTTGAAGCCGCCGGTGGTAAAGCCGCCCGCCCGGATGATCTCCACCATCGCCAGCGTCAGTTCCTCGACCGAGTTGGGGAATTGGTCGGTATCCCAGCCATTCTGATGGTCGCCACGATTGGCGTCGATCGACCCGAAGATTCCGAGCGCGCCAGCGGTCGCGATCTCATGCTCGAAGGTGTGCCCCGCCAGCGTGGCGTGGTTCGCTTCGATATTGACCTTCACTTCGTTTTCCAGGCCGTAGGCCTTCAGGAAGCCGTACACGGTCGCCGTGTCGAAGTCGTACTGGTGCTTGGTCGGCTCGTGCGGCTTCGGCTCGATCAGGATGGTGCCGGTGAAGCCGATCTTGTGCTTGTGCTCGACCACCAGGCTCAGGAAACGGCCCAGATTGTCCAGTTCGCGCTTCATATTGGTGTTGAGCAGCGTCTCGTAACCCTCACGACCGCCCCACAGCACATAGTTGGCGCCGCCCAGACGATGCGTGGCCTCCAGCGCATCGCGGACCTGCATCGCGCCGAAGGCATAGACTTCGGGGTCGGGGTTGGTCGCGCCGCCGGCGGCGAAGCGCGGATGGCTGAACAGGTTGGCGGTGCCCCAAAGGAGCTTGCGACCCGACGAAGCCTGGAGCTTTTCGAGGTGATCGACCGCCTCGGCAAAGTGACGGCGATGCTCGGCCACGCCCTGCGCATCGGCCATCACATCGACATCGTGGAAGCAGTAATAGGGCACGTCCAGCTTCGAGAAGAAGTCGAACGCCACTTCGCGCTTCTGTGCGGCGGCCGCGCTGTCGTTCGCGCCGGCATGCCAGGGACGGTTGAAGGTGCCGCCGCCGAACACGTCCGAACCCGGCCAGCAGAAGGTGTGCCAGAAGCAGGCGGCGAAGCGCAGATGCTCCTCCATCGTCTTGCCCAAGACGACGCGGTTCTTGTCGTAGAAGCGGTAGGCGAGCTCATTGTCGCTGTCCGGGCCTTCATAGCGGATCGTCGGGATGTCGGCGAAAAAGTCGGTAGCCATGTTAGGAATTCCTCGGAGTGATGCGGGAATAGCTTTCGCGGAAGCGCGCGATCTTGGGGGCGAAACGCTCGGCGAGCGCGGCGTCGGGGGCGATGGTGTGACTGACGGGCGGAGGTGCGCAGACCTCCTCCGGCGAGCCCCCATCGACGGCCAGTTGGGCCAGCCGGGCAGCGCCCAGCGCCGGGCCGACCTCACCACCCTGCAGATAGACGAGCTCGACGTTCAGCGCGGCGGCCAGCGTCTGGCCCCAATAGGAAGACCGCGCGCCGCCGCCGATGACGGAAAGCTGGGACAGCTCGGTCCCGGCGTCGCGCAGCACGGACAGGCCATCGGCGAGTGCGAACGCCACGCCCTCCAGCACCGCCTGCGCCAAGCGCTCAGGCGTGGTGTCATGGTCGAGGCCAAGGAACGCACCCCGCACCTCGGCATCATTGTGCGGCGTCCGTTCGCCGGACAGATAGGGCAGGAAGATTTCGGGGCCGCTGGCAGGTCCGACGCTTTCGGCACGGGCGAAGAGCTCCGCCGCACCGGGCGTGCCGGTCAGCCTCGCGACCCAGTCGATGCACGCCGCCGCCGACAGATGCACCGACATCTGATGCCAGACATCGGGTAGACAGTGGCAGAAGGCATGGACCGCCCCCGCCGGATTGGGGCGGAATTCCTTCGTGGCCGCGAAGATCACGCCGGACGTGCCCAGCGACAACAGCGCATCGCCGTCCTTGACGACACCGACGCCCGCCGCCCCGGCGGCATTGTCACCGCCACCGCCCGCAACCGGCACCTGGTCGATACCCCAGGCTTCGGCCACCTCGGCGCGCAGCTTGCCCGTCTGCGCCGTGCCCTCGACCGCCTGCGGCATCTGGTCGCGGGTCAGGCCGGTGGCGGCGAGGATCTCGTCGCTCCATTCGCGCGCCGCCACGTCGAGCCACAAGGTGCCCGCCGCATCCGACACGTCGGACGCCTTCTCGCCCGTCATCCGCAACCGGACATAGTCCTTGGGCAGCAGGACGGTGCGGATGGCGGCGAACGTTTCCGGCTCGTGCCGCGCGACCCACATCAGCTTGGGCGCGGTGAAGCCCGGCATGGCAAGGTTGCCCGCGATGCGGTGAAGCGCGGGGGCCTTGGTTTCCAGCTCCGCGCATTCGGCATGGCTGCGCCCGTCATTCCATAATATGCCGGGGCGCAGCACCTGATCCTCGGCGCCCAGCAGCGTGGCGCCGTGCATTTGCCCCGCCAGACCGATGCCGCGAACCGCCCGGCGGACCGCCGGGTCGATCGCGCGGACCGCCGCCGTCGTCGCCTGCCACCACGCCTCCGGGTCCTGTTCGGACCAGAGCGGTTGGGGCCGCTGCACGGTCAGTGCCGCCGTCCCCTGCCCCACGACCGCGCCATGTTCGTCCAGCACCACGGCCTTCACGCCCGAAGTGCCGATGTCGATGCCCAGAAACATCCGCCGCCCTTACTTCACGAACGGGTCGATGGTCGGGATCGTCCCGTCCGGATTGAACTTCAGCTCGGTCATCTTGACGTTGCGCAGGTGGTTCTTGCCCGACAATTGCGTGTCGGCGTAGAACAGCCACCACTTGCCCTTCCACTCGACGATCGAATGATGGGTGGTCCAGCCCTGCACCGGGCTCAGGATATGGCCCTTATAGGTGAAGGGACCGTAGGGGCTGGTCCCGATCGCATAGTTCAGGAAATGCGTGTCGCCGGTCGAATAGGTGTAATAATATTTGCCGTCACGCTTGAAGACCCAGGACGCCTCGAAGAAGCGCTTGTCATGATCGCCGCCCAGCACCGGCTTGCCCTGTTCGTCGAGGATCACGACGTCGCGCGGGGTTTCGGCGAAGGTCTTCATGTCGGGGTTCATACGGGCGATCTTGCCCGAGATGGCGGGCTGGTCGTCCTGCTTCAGGTCGGTGTCACTGCCGTTCGGATCATATTTGCCGTCCTTCCAGCGCTGAAGCTGGCCACCCCAGATGCCGCCGAAATACATGTACGCCTTGCCATCGGCGTCCTGGAACACGGCGGGGTCCATCGAGAAGCTGCCGGGGATCGCCTCGGGATCGGCCTTGAACGGGCCCATCGGGTTCTTCGAGGTGGCGACGCCGATACGGAAGGCGCCAAGGCCGTTCTTGTCCTTGGTCTTATCGCGCGCCGGGAAATAGAGATAATAGGTGCCGTCCTTATAGGCGGCGTCCGGCGCCCACATTTGCTGCGAAGCCCAGGGCACGTCCCTCACGTCGAGCGCGACGGGGCCGACCGTGACCGGCCCACCCGGCTCGTCCATGCGCAGCACCCGATAGTCGCGCATCGCGTACTGGTTGCCCAGGTCGTCGTCCTTGGTCTCGGTCGGGATGTCGTGGCTGGGATACACGTACAGCTTGCCGTCGCCCCAGACATGGGCGGAGGGATCGGCGGTGAAAATGTCCTTCACCAGCGGCTGCGACAGATAATGGCGGCCATCCGGCGCGGTCGGATTGGCATCGTTCGACGTGGTCGCGGTGTTTTCCTGCGCGCCGTTGCCTACCGTATTCGAAGATCCACAGGCCGCCGTGCCAAGACCCAGCACAACCACGCTGGCCATCATCAAGCGCTTCATCGCTTACCTCTCCCATGCGCTCCATCTTTGGAGCTTTGGCTGCACGATAGCGCTATCAGTCGAAGAGATGCAAGGTCGGTTCGTCGTTTTCTGGAAGCGGGTGGAGCGTGGCCTTCCACTTCGCTCAGGCTGAACGGAGCGAGTGGATAACGCTCTGGACATCCAAAAGCCGTTCAGCCTGAGCGAAGTCGAAGGCCAAGGGAGCCAAGCTTGACAACACCCCGCCCCCATAGTTGGTAACGATATTCATGACGACAGACCGGCACGCGCATGTCGGCAGTATTTCCAGGACAGAGGATGACCCGCATGGCGCTTCGCTTCTCCCACGCCCACTGGCTGCTGGCCGCCGGTTTGGCCGCCCTGCCTCTGGCGGCGGCTCCAGCGCAAATGGCGACCCAGTCGCCCGCCGTCGTGCCGGGCGCCAAGGCGGTGACGGTGGAACGGATCAAGGTCCATTCCGCCGCGATCGAAGGCAATTTGGAGGGCAATAGCGCGGATCGCGACGTCATCGTCGTCCTGCCCCCCGATTATGCGAAGGACCGGACACGTCGCTATCCGGTCGTCTATGCGCTGCACGGCTATTCGATCGGCGCGGACCAGTGGACGAAGGAAATCCATGTACCCGCCTCGGTCGAGGGCGCCTTTGCACGGGGCGTGCCGCCGATGATCCTCGTCTTTCCCGACAGCCGGACCATGCATAACGGGTCGATGTATTCCTCGTCGCAGACGGTCGGCGATTTCGAGCGGTTCATCAGTCATGACCTGATCGCCGCGATCGACGCACGCTATCGCACCATTCCCCGGCGCGAGAGCAGGGGGCTGGCGGGCCATTCGATGGGCGGCTACGGCACCGCGCGCATCGGGATGAAACATGCCGACATGTACGGCGCCATCTATATGATGAGCCCCTGCTGCCTGTCGCCGCGCATGATGGCACGGCCCGAGGGCACCGACGAAAAGCTGCTGACCAGCCTGTCCTCACCTGCCGAATCCGCCAAGCTCAACTGGGGCCAGCGCGCGATGCTCGCCGCCTCCGCCGCCTGGTCGCCCGATCCGAAGAACCCGCCGCTCTATCTCGACCTGCCGATCAAGGACGGCAAGGTGCGCGACGACGTCATGGCCAAGTGGATCGCCAACACGCCGCTAGCCTTTGTCGATCAATATGTCGGCCCCTTGCGCCGATATCGCGCGATCGCGCTGGACGTCGGATCGCAGGACGGGCTGAAGGCGGATGCCCAGGCGCTGCACGACACGCTCGACCGTTATGGCATCGCGCACAGCTTCCAGATCTATGACGGCGATCATGTCAACCGGATCGGCGTGCGTTTTCAAGAGCAGGTGCTGCCCTTTTTCGGCCGGTCGCTGGTGACGAAGTAACGCCGTTACATGCCAGGCCGTCAGGCCTGACCGAGCGCGGTCGCCGCCAGCCCGCCCGCTTGCCCGGGATACCCGCATCGGCATTGGCTTTCGCCCAGGACAGGTTCACCGGGCTGCCGTTCATCGGCACGACGATCGGCGGGCGGCCCGTCGCCTTGGCCTGTTCGAGCAGCGCCTGCTGGTCGGCGGACAGGTCGAGCTCGACCATGCCTTCATGCCATCTCACTCCCGCATAACGCTATTTTTGATAACGGTATCGGCAACGTTGACGACGGGTTTGACCGGAAATTCGCGTATCTTTTCAACGGTGGACAGGGCGATTTTAGTCCGACAAGATAGCGCAAACACGATAAAGGGGAGTTTGCCATGCCGCGCATCGTCGGCAGGATGTTGGTCAGCGCCGTTGCCCTGACATGGATGACGTCCGTACCCGCTCTGGCCGCCGACACGGTCGATCCGCTGGCCCCGACGGGCCGGTGGAGCGCCAATCAGGATGGACAGGCCGCGCTGCCGCCGATGGGCTGGAACAGCTGGAACGCGTTCAACAGCGATGTTGACGAGGAAAAGGTCATGGCCTCGGCCCGGCTGATCCTCGACAAAGGCCTTCGCGATGCGGGCTATCGCTATATCAATATCGACGATGGCTGGTGGCTGCGCCGTCGCCAGCCCGATGGCCGCATGGTCATCCGCGCCGACAAATTTCCCTCCGCCAAGGCGGGGCCGAACCAGCAGACCAGCTTTCGCCCACTGACCGACCGGCTGCACGCCATGGGCTTCAAGGCGGGGATCTACTCCGATATCGGACGCAATAGCTGCGGCCAGGTCTATACCCCAATTTCGCCAACCAGCCCGAAGGCACGGTCGCCGAGCGCGAGGTCGGACTGTACGGCCATATCGACCAGGATATCGCCCTCTATTTCCGCGAATGGGGCTTTGACTACATCAAGGTCGATGGCTGCGGTATCCGGGGGCTCGGCAAGGACAGCGAGCATGTCCGGAACGGCGATTATAGCGCGCTGGCGCCGCTGATCGACATGAATTCGCTGGCGCGCACCGACATTCCGGCGGTCCGTTCGCTGTACGAACAGGCCGCGACAGCCCTTCGCCGGGAGAATCCGGACGGCGACTATCTCTTCTCGCTGTGCCTCTGGGGTTCGGCCGATGTGCGCAGCTGGGGCAAGCAGATCGGCAATGTGTCGCGGACCAGTGACGACATCACCGCCCATTGGTCGCGGATGCTGACCAATCTCGATACCAGCGCGACGCGCGCGCTCTATGCCCATCCGCATGGCTGGAACGATCCCGACATGCTGTTCGTCGGCTCGGGCGATTTCGATGCGGACCATATGACCGAGGCGCGCTCGCACTTCGCGATGTGGGCGATGATGAACGCACCGCTGCTGATCGGCTTCGACCTGCGCAAGGCCAATGCCGAGCAGATCGCGCTCCTGGGCAATCGCGCGATCATCGCGCTCAACCAGGATGCGGGCGGCAACCAGGCGGTGCCCGCCTATCTGTCCGACGATGTCCAGATCTTCGTGAAGAGCCTGGCCAATGGCGACAAGGCGGTGGCAATCCTGAACCGCACCGCCGCGCTAGTGCAGCCGGTCCTGACCGCAGACCATCTGAAACTGCGTGGCGAGATCGCCATGACCGACCTCTGGACGGGAGCGAAAAGCCGGTTCTCGGGCGAGACCAAGCTGACCCTCGCGCCGCATCAAACGCTGATTTACCGCGTGACGGGCGAGCACCGCCTGGCGAACGGCCATTATCTGTCGGAAGTGCCCAGCGACGTGAACCCGGCCGAGGACGGCGTGGCCATTCCCGAGGGCGATCCCACCATCCATCACGAACTCAGTCCCTGGGGCAGCAGCCATGGGCCGGGCGACTTCCCGCAATATGGCGGATGGGGTGGTGCGCAGGCCGATCGCACGCCGTTCGGGCGGCCGCTCCGGCTGATGGGCAAAGTCTACGATACCGGCATCGGGGTTCTGGCCAATTCGCGACTGGAGGTCCGCAATCCGGGCCAGTCGCACTTCGCCGCCACGGTCGGGATCGACGATTCCGCCACCGCGCGGGGGCGGCGGGTTGTCTTCGAGGTCTATGGCGATGGCCGGTTGCTGGCCCGCTCCGCCCCCGTCGCGCTCAACGCGGCCCCGACGACGATCGAGGCCGATGTGCGCGGCCGTAAGATCATCGAGTTGATCGCGCGCGCAGATAGCGCTCCCGGTGCCGCCCTGCCGGTCGTGTGGGGCGATGCACGGCTGACCGACTGACGAGATTTGGCGTGCACTCTCATGGCCTTGCCGTTTGGCGGCGACCATGCGACTGTCCGCGTAAAGGATAAGGGAGAGGGTGATGAAACCCAATTGGCAAGGGCCGGTGCTGACCCGTCGTCAGCAGCTGGCCGGTATCGCAGGTGGCCTGGCGATGGGAGCGCTCCCTCGCATGGCATGGGCGGCGGAGGATGGTGCTTCCCTGCGCGATCTCGCGGCCGCCAAGGGCATAGTGTTCGGCACCGCCATCAATGCGGGCCGGGGATCGCCGATCAACGATCCGGGTTACGGCGCGATCGTCGCGCGCGAATGCGGCGTGCTGGTCCCGGAAAACGAGATGAAGGTCTATGTGCTGGGCGATGATCCGGCCCGGCTGAACTTCGGTCCGGCCGACCGGATCGCGGGGTTTGCGCGCGACAATGCGATGAAGCTGCGCGGCCATACGCTGCTGTGGAACTACGGCAAATATATCTCGCCCGCGCTGGCCGACATGGTGACGAAGACCGGCGCCGAAAAATGGCTGCGCAGCTATATCACGGCCGTGACCGGGCATTTCGGCGACCGGATCTATAGCTGGGACGTGGTCAACGAAACGATCGACCCCAAGACCGGCCAGGTCCGGGGCACGGTGTTCGATCAGGCGCTCGGCTTCGACGTGTTCAAGATCGCCTATGAGACGGCGCGCGAACATGCGCCGCACGCCCAGCGAGTCTATAATGATTATATGTCCTGGGAGGTGGGCAACGAAACCCACCGCGCAGGCGTGCTCCGCCTGCTGGAGCGGTTCCGCAAGGAGAATGTGCCTGTCGACGCGCTCGGCATCCAGAGCCATCTCGGCAATGACGGCAGCCATTCCGGGGTCCAGCATGCGGCGTGGAAGCGCTTCCTCGATGACGTCACCGCCATGGGTTATCGCCTGCTGATCACCGAGTTCGACATCAACGACCGCGAAATGCCCAGGGACATCGCCCAGCGCGATGCCCAGGTGGCGGCGGTCGCCAAAAGCTATCTCGACATGATGCTGTCCTATCCGCAACTCGACCAGTTGCTGTGCTGGGGGCTGTGGGACAAGCATAGCTGGCTCAACGGTTTCGCACCGCGCGCCGATGGCCTGCCCCAGCGTCCCCTGCCCTATGACGAGGCGCTTCGCCCCAAGCCGATGCGCGCCGCCATCGCCGATGCGCTTCGCGCCGCGCCCGTCCGAAAGGGTATCGCATGATCCGCGCCACGCTCGCCGCGCTCGCCCTTTCGCTCGGCCTGGCAAGCGCGGGGTCCGCGCAGACCGCGATTTTCGAGCGGTTCACCTATCAGGGCCACTCGATCGAGCAGGTAAAGCCGAAGGCGGGCGAATATCTGAACCCTATCATTTCGGGCTATTATCCCGATCCGTCGGTGACGCGGGTCCGCAAGGACTATTATCTCGTCAACTCGTCCTTCGCGCATTTCCCCGGCCTGCCGATCTTCCATTCGACCGACCTCGTCCACTGGACCCAGATCGGCAATGCGATCGACCGGCCGGGCCAGCTCGACATGACGGGCCGCGCGGTGTCGGAGGCGGTGTTCGCGCCCGACATCAGCTATCACGGCGGCATTTTCTACATCGTCAACACCTGCGTCCAGTGCCGGGGCAATTTCGTCATCACCGCCAAGGACCCGGCCGGCCCCTGGTCCGACCCGATCTGGCTGCCCTTCGAGGGGATCGACCCGTCCCTCTATTGGGAGGGCGACCGCGCCTATATCGTCAACAACCGCGCCCCCGCCGAGCCGCCCCGCTATGACGGCCACCGCGCCATCTGGATCCAGGAATATGACTGGCGCGCGGGCAAGATGGTCGGCGAGAGTACCCAACTGGTCAATGGCGGCGTCGACCTGTCCAAGAAGCCCGTCTGGATCGAGGGGCCGCATATCTTCAAGAAGGACGGCTATTATTATCTGACCGCCGCCGAGGGCGGGACGAGCGTCAATCACTCGCAGGTCGTGCTGCGGTCGAAGGAACTGCGCGGCCCCTATGTGCCCTATGCGAACAACCCGATCCTGACGCAGCGCGATCTCGATCCGAAGCGCCCGCATCCGATCAGCGCGGCGGGCCATGCCGAGCTGGTCCAGACGCAAAATGGCGACTGGTGGGCCACCTTCCTGGCGACGCGGCCCTATGCGGAGGATTATTATAATATCGGGCGCGAGACCTTCCTGTTGCCGGTGACGTGGAAGGATGGCTGGCCGATCATCCTCGATCGCGGCAAGACCGTGCCCTGGACCGTCACCAAACCACGCCAGCCCGCCAGCCCGCCGCCCAAGCTGCCCACCAGCGGCGATTTCGGCTATACTGACGAGTTCGACGGCGACCGGCTTGCCATGCAGTGGATCGGCGTGCGCCCGCCGAAGGCCCCCTTCTACACAGTCGCCAACGGGACGCTGCGCCTGAACGTCGGCGCGGCGCTGGGCGATCGGCAGGGTGTTCCGGGCTTTGTCGGACGGCGGCAGCAACATGCCGTCGCGGACGTCTCGACCATTGTCGACTTCTCGCCCGCCAGGGACGGCGCACGCGCCGGGCTGGTCGCGATGCAGAACGATTATGCCTATCTGTTCTTCGGCGTGACCCGCATCGACGGCCAGCCGCGGATCGCGCTCTACACCCGCCAGGGCAAGAACACGCGCGACGAGGCGGCACCGGAGACGCTCGTCGCCTCGGCACCGCTGGATGACAAGGGGCCGGTCACGCTGTCACTTCACGCGAAGGGCGGCACCATGGCCTTCGACTATAATGTTGGCGGCAGGACCATGGCGTTGAAGAATGACCTCGACGTCCGGTTCCTGAGCACCGCCAGGGCGGGCGGCTTTGTCGGGACGGTCATCGGCCCTTATGCGTACACGCCGCAATGAAGTGGCTTCCGCTCGCCTTGCTCGCCGCCGTGCCCGCCCTTGCCGGAGCCCAGGCGTGGCAGTCGGATCGGGGGGACGGCAGCTATGCCAATCCGCCACTTTATGCCGATTATCCCGATCCCGACATCATTCGGGTCGGGCGCGATTTCTATTTCATCACCACGACCTTCGCGAACGTGCCGGGCCTGACCATCATGACGTCGCGCGACCTCGTGAACTGGCGTTTCGTCGGCCATGTCATCGACCATCTCAACGGCCTGCCCGAATATGACCTGAAGAATGGCGGCGCGTATCGGAAGGGCATTTTTGCGCCCAGCCTGCGCTATCGCGACGGGGTCTTCTACATCGCGGTGACGCCGGTGGGCGAGAAGACGCGCATCTATCGTTCACGCGATATTCGCGGCCCCTGGGCGATGAACCGGATCAGCGAGGCCGCCTTCGACCCCGGCCTGTTCTTCGACACCGATGGCAGCGCCTATATCATGACCTCGGTCGGGTCGGATGGCACCAACACGCTGCTCAGCCTGGACCGCGACCTGCGCACCGTGACGGCCAAGCGCATCGTCTATTTCAACAAGGGTGCGGAGGGGTCGAAGCTCGTCAAGCGCGGCGGCTATTACTACCTCTTCAACGCCATCCCCCGGCGGTTGGGCATGACCGTCTCGCGCGCCAAGAGCCTGTTCGGGCCATGGGAAACCCGCGACCAGATCGACGACAAGACCGGCGGCCATCAGGGTGCGATCGTCGATCTGCCCGACGGCACCGACTATGGCTTCGTCATGACCGATGCGGGCGCGATCGGCCGGATGACCAATATCAGCCCCATTTTCTGGCAGGACGGCTGGCCGGTCTGGGGCACGCCGCAAGCGCCGGGCCGCGTCCCCGCGACCGCGACCAAGCCCATCCAGGGTCAGCCGGTCAGCCTGCTTCCCGCTTCGGACGATTTCGCTGGAGCTAAGCTCGGCCTGCAATGGCAGTGGAACCACAATCCCCTGCCCGACCATTGGTCGCTGACCCAGCGGCCGGGCTATCTGCGGCTGCGCGCCACCCCGGCCCCGGCGCTCTGGACCGCCCGCAACACGCTGCTGCAAAAGGGGCAAGGACCGTTCAGCCAGGGCGTGGTCGCGATCGACGCCTCGCATATCGTCGCGGGCGACCAGTGTGGCTTCGGCACGTTCGGCAAATATAGCGGCCATATCGCGGTCGGCCGGGGCAGCGACGGGCGACTGACGCTGACCATGCGCGTGATCGAGGATCTGGCTTCTTCGCAAAAGACGGATGTTCGCGTCGATGCGCAGCCGGTCGCGGGCGATCGCTTGCTCCTGCGGACCACGATGGACTTCAAGACCGACCGGGCGAGCGTCGCCTACAGCCCCGACGGGCGCGACTGGCGGACATTGGGCGGCGACTTCCCCTTGGCGTTCGACTGGCGGACCGGCACGTTTCAGGGGCAGCAATATGCGCTGTTCTGCTACAATCCGGGGGCGAATGGCGGGTGGATGGACGTGGATCGGTTTACGCTGTCAGGGCGCTGATACGGTTTCCCGTGGCCTTCGACTTCGCTCAGGCTGAACGGAGCGGGGGTTGAAGGCCACACATCCAGCCATCCGTTCAGCCTGAGCGAAGTCGAAGGCCACGCAACCCGCTAAATCGTCGGCAACCCGCGCTCGACGATCTTGCGGATCAGGTCGCGGTGGCGCGGCAGGCCCTGGAGCAAACGCCCGGTCTGCACGTCATTCTCCCGCCGCGCCCGCTCCGCGACGATCGTCTCCGCGATCAGGCTGCCGGGCGCGATCTCGGTCCGCTGGCCCATGCCGTAGAGGACATACTGGTAACTGGCCGAGGGGAAGACCTCTTCCACCCGGTCGAACTCGTCATGCATCCATGGCGCCTGATACCGCCACAGCTCCATCAGCTCCTGCAGGCGGTCGGGCATCGACTCGGGCCGACAATTGTCGCGCCAGAAATCGCTGTCGGTCCGCTGGGTCAGCGCATAGTGCAGCTTCAGGAAATCGACGATCCGCCCCCAGCGGTACAGCGTCGTCGCGTTGAACCGCTTGGCAACGGTGTCCATCACCTCGCGACAGGCGGGCATCTGCTCGGCGATCAGCTTGGCTGACAGCTCGATCAGCACGATCGCCGAGGCCTCCAGCGGTTCGAGAAACCCGGCCGCCAGCCCGACGCCGACGCAATTGCGCTCCCAGAAGCGCGCGCGATGCCCGGCGCGGATCTTCAACTCGCGCACGCTCAGGTCACGCCCTGCCTCGCCCAGATAGGCGCGCAGTTCCCGTTCGGCCGCGTCGCGGTCGATATGGCTGCTGGAAAACACATGGCCGACGCCGCGCCGCGTCGGCAGGCCGATGTCCCATATCCATCCCGAAGACTGCGCGGTCGAGATGGTATGGGAGGAGATCGGCGCCTCGGGGTCGCCGTAAGGGACCTGGATCGCGAGCGCGGTGTCGCAGAACAGCACGTCATTCAGCGGCTTGAACGGCACCCCCATCGCCTCGCCCAGCAGAAGCGATCGAAAGCCGGTGCAATCGACGAACAGGTCGCCCGTCACTTCGCCCGCCTGGGCCGTGCGCACCGCGCGAATATCGCCATTCTCGGCCAGCAACACCTCTTCGACATCGGCAAGGACATGGCGCACGCCCAGTTGCTCGCAGCAATGGCGGCGCAGGAAATCGGCGAATTTCCCCGCGTCCAGATGATAGGCGTAATTGGCGATCGCCTCATATTCCGGCGTCGCGATCGTCTTGGGCGCCAGCCCCGCATCACAAATCCGCCCCTGTGGCGTCACCGCGTCGCAAAAGCTGATCTCCCCTTCGCCCGTCAACCAGTGCGGCGCCAGGTTCACCTGCCCGAAGTTCTGCGGCAGCATCAGCGGATGATAATAGCCGTCGTCGTCGGCGCCCGTCGTCCACCGGTTGAACCGCGCCCCCTGTTTGAACGAGGCGTCGCATTCCCGGAAAAAGACGGTTTCCGACACACCCATCTTGCGCAGTGTGGTACGCAGCGTCGGCCACGTCCCCTCGCCCACCCCGATGATCGGCACGTTGGGGGATTCGACCAGGGTCACGGTGAAGCCGTGCGGCCGCCGCCCCTGATGCCGGGCAGCGATCACGCCGGCGGTCAGCCAACCGGCCGTGCCACCGCCGACGATCACGATATGCTGAACGGGCTGAACCATGGGATCGAGAAGGTCCGATAAGCGACGGGGATGTCAAGCCGAAGCCGGACATCCCCGCCCCATGCCACCGTCAGAAGCGATAGCGCGCGCCGAGGGTGAAGCGGCGCCCATAATCGAACACGTCGAGCAGCTGGTTCTTGAACCGGCCATGCGTGCTCTGCTTGTTCTTGTTGATGTTCAACGCCTCGGCGAAGATCGAGAAGTTCTTCGTGACGTCATAGCTGCTGGTCAGGTCGACCTGGAAGCTCTGGTTCACGAAGGTCGGTTCGGCGCCGTAAGAGCCGGTATTCTGGTTCTGGCCAAAGCCCGACAGATATTCGTCGCGCCAGTTGAGCGCGGTCCGGAACTGAAAGCCGTTCTTGTCATAGAAGCCGACAAAATTGGCCGAGTTCGCCAGACCCGTCACCGCAAAGCCGCTCTGCCCGACGATCTTCGGGTTATAGGGCTTGTTGGTATCGACGAAGGTGGCATTCGCCTGGAAACCGAAGCCGCTGTCGCCGAACACCTGCTGCCAGGCAAGTTCGATACCGCGCACCGTCGCGTCGGGGCCGTTGACCTGCGCGGTGACCGCGAACACCGCGGGACGGCCGGTGGTCGGGTCGATCACGCCGTTGATCGTCTGGTTGGTCACGCCGCCAACGATGAAGTTGCTGACATTCTTCAGGAACAGGTCGACCGCCAGGTACGAGTTGCGCTGGTAATACCACTCGGCCGCCACGTCGAAATTGCTGGCGAGATAGGGCTTGAGGTTCGGATTGCCGCCGCTGCCCGACAGCGCACCGACGCGCTGGCCGTTGCCGATGCTGACGACGGGATTGAGGAGATTCAGGCCCGGCCGGGTCAGGGTGCGCGACGCATCGAAGCGCAGCTGAAGCTTGTCGGTCACCTCCAGCCGCAGGTCGACCGAAGGCAACACATAGGTATAGCTGCTGCGGTTCGAAATCGGCTGGGTACCCGTAAAGGCGATCGAGAGCAGCGTCTTATCCGCTTGGCTCGTCGTGATCCCGATCGGTGCACGTCCCTGACCGATCGACAACAGGCGCGTATTTTCCGTCCGTACGCCAAAGGCGGCGTGCAGCGGCATATTACCGATCCGGCCTTCCATCGCCCCGCTGAAGAACAGTGACAGGGTCTTTTCGTTGACCGACAGGATGCTGCCGGGATCGACCGCCTCGTTGAACTGCCCGCGGAAGCCCCGCAGGCCATTGGTCGTGTCGGTCGCAGACGGATAATTGAAGCCGGGAACGTTCTGGGCATATGGATTGCCCAGGCTGCTCAGATAGGCCTGATAGGCCGCCGGGCTGTAGATCAGGACCGAGGGCGGCAGGTTGCCCGAAAAACCGGAGATGAAGTTGTTGAGGCTGATCGACCCCTGATACAGGCTCGACGGCAGCGGCGAGATACCCGACCCCTGCCCCGAGGATCCACCATAACCGGCATAGGCCTGCCAGAAATTGTTGGTGAAGGTGCTGCGGTTGAGCAGGTTGAAGGTATCGTCGGTATACTGACCGCCGGCCTTCAGGGTGATGTCGTCGGCGGCCTTCCAGGTGACGACGCCGCGGAACTGCTTCAACTCGTCGGTATTCTTCTGGGTCTGAAGCACCGTGACGTGCGAGCCGATCACCGACGGATCGGCCCAGGCCGCGCCATTACCGGCGGGGCCGAAATTGCTGATCGTCGGGAAGGCCTTGTTGCTATCGGCGTTGACGTTAAAGCCCAGATTCGTGCCCAGCGCGCCGCCATAGCCGATATCGCCGTTGCTGCTGCCGATGGTATTGCCCGGGTTCAGCCAGCTCTTGGAATAGGCCCCGTCCGCCTCGACGGTCAGCTTCTCGGTCACGTCCCATTTGACGTTCAGGCCGGTTTGGTTGGTCTGCAGGATCTGCTTGTTATTGGCGGCGGTGAAGTCGGTCGGCGACCCCGCCTGGGTGAAGCTGACCGCCGTGCCATTGGCGTCCTGCTTGACGTTGCGCAGCGCATCCTGGCTGAACCACACGCCGAAGCCATAGACGTCGGTCGAAATCGTCTGGCGCGAGAAGTTGTTGTCCAGCGTGACCATCAGGTCGTTGCTGGGATGCCATTGCAGCGCGACGCGACCATCGACGCGCTCGTCCTTGGTCCGCTGCTGCTCGGCGCCATATTGCTGCGGGAACCAGCCGGTAATGGTGCGGACCTGGGAGGGGTCGGCGGTGGGATCGAACGTGGGGTTGCAGACCGTGGCCGTGCTGCCCTGCAGCTGGCACGGCGCGAAATTGCCGCCCGGCCAACCCGACACATAGACGCGATTGGTATCGGTATCACGCCGCGTGTAGATGAAGCTGGACAGGATACCGATCGTATCATCGGCGAAGGTATCGCTGACCAATGCGCCCAGCGTCGGAACGACACGGCCCGCGCGATCCTGGAGCGAACCGGAGGCGCTGGTCGCAACGCGGAAGCCCGGATGGTCGAAGGGCTTGGGGAACTGGATGTCGACGGTGGCGCCGATTGAGCTGGACGCCAGCGTCACATCGGGTGTCTTCAGGACGCTCAGCTGTCCTATGAAATCCGAACCCACGGTGCTGAAGTCGATCTGTCGGCCGCCCGTCGCGGACGAGATGCGGCGACCGTCATACAGCGTGGTGTTGAAGTCGCCACCAAAGCCGCGCACCGTGATGCCGGTCGGCTCGCCACGCGCGCCTGAGCGCTGGATAGACACGCCGGGCAGCCGCTGCAGCGAGGCCGCGACGTTGGAATCGGGAAATTTTCCAATATCTTCGGCGGAAATCGCATCGACCACACCGGTCGCGGTCCGCTTGATGTCGAGGTTGCGCTGGAGCGAGCTGCGCAGGCCGGTGACGATGATCTCGGGGGAGCTGGCATCGTCGGCGGGCGAGGGACTGTTGTTCGCCTCGCTGGGGGTGGTCGCCTGGTCCTGCGGCGCCCCCGCCTGCTGGGCGGTCGTGCTCTGGGTCTGGGCAGTGGCGGGCGAGATCATCGCCAGGGCCATCAGGGGCGAAACCCCCGCCAACAGGGCACGACGCGAAACGAATGCTGCCACACAAGCTGGGCGAGCCATCATCTTCCCCTCTCCTTCTGTCTTATATTTTATGGGCGACCAGCATTATCGTTACCGTACCGTCCATTCGACTCGAACATGTTAGCGTTATAATGAGACCCGAACAAGTCGTTTGTCAGAGGCCCCGCGACACGGTAACGCTCTACCTTGCGGCGGGCGCGGAAACAGAGAAAATTGACCTCCTCGCCAGTCCGGCATGCCTGGAAGGGACACCGGATCCTGGGGGATGGGATGCGAAAGGATCGAAGGTCATGGCCGACATGGAATTGCTCGACAGTGCACGGCATGCGGGACTGCGCGTGTCCGCCGCCCCCGATGCAAGCCGCCATTTCGTCCAGCTCGTCGCCGGTGAATTTATCCCCGCCGCGCTGCACTATCCCATCCTGTTCGCCCGCAATCCTCATACCGGCGATCTCTATCCCGGCGCGCTGATGGGCCTGGTGCCGGACGAAAATCTGTGCCTCGGCACGGACGGCAAGCTGGTGGGATATCGCCCGGCCGATCTCGAGCGTCAGGCCTTTTACGTCTCGGGCGAGAATATCGCGATCGACCCCGGCCATCCGGCGCTGACCCAGGCCGACGGCGCGCCCGTCTTCGACATCGATGGCGACGCCGCCCCGGCGCTTCGGCGGGTACAGGCGGCGCTGCGCACGCTTCATACCGGACTTCCGGAAACCGAAGGGTTCATCGCACGGCTGATGAACGACAAGCTGGTCGAGCCGATCGACCTGAGCTTCCAGTTCGACAATGGCGAGAGCCTGCGCCTGGATGCACTCTACACGCTCAGCCTCGACGCGCTCCATGCCCTTCCCGACGCGGCGGCGCTGGCGCTGTTCCGGTCCGGCGACCTGCAGCTCATCTATGCCGTGACCGCGTCCGTCCGCCATATCCCCTTCCTGGCGAAGCGGCGCAACGACCGGTTGAGCGGACTGGCGCAGTGAGCGACGTCGCGGTCGAGCTCGGTCGCGCGCAGCTGATCGACCATGAGGCCTTTCGCACGCTGGTGGTCGAGCCGTGTCGGCCGGTCGTCATCCGCGGCGCGGTTTCCGACTGGCCACTCGCCGCCGCCGCCACGACCGGCGGCGACGCACTGACCCGCTATCTGGGCGCGTTCGACGCGGGGTGCCAGGTAGAGGCCTTTGTCGGTGATCCGACGATTGCCGGGCGATATGGCTATACCGACGATCTGAAGGGCTTCAATTTCCGTCGCGAGGCCATGCCGCTTCGCGACGCCGTGGCGCGGATCGCGAACGGCGCAGGCAGCGAGACCCTCTATATCGGTTCGCTGCCGATCGCGGCGGCGCTGCCGGGGCTGGCCGAGGACAATCCCCTGCCCTTTGCGCCGCCGGGCGTTTCACCGCTGATCTGGATCGGCCACGGCTCGACCGTCGCCTGTCATTACGACATGATGGACAATATCGCCTGCGTGGTGGCGGGGCGGCGACGTTTTACCCTGTATCCGCCCGACGCGATCGGCGACCTTTATGTCGGGCCGATCGACCACACCATGGCCGGCCGCCCCATCGCACTCGCGGCCGAGGCCCCACCAGGCGATCCCCGCTATCCCCGTTTCGAGCAGGCAAGCGACCGGGCGATCACGGTGGACCTGGGCCCCGGCGACGCGCTCTACATGCCCAAGCTCTGGTGGCACCGGGTGGAGGCGAGCGGCGCGTTCAACATCCTGGTCAATTATTGGTGGGACGCGTTTCCGGTCGGGCCGGACCAGCCCTTTGCCGTCATGCTGCTGGCGATGAGCGCGCTCGCGGCCCGCCCCGAGGCGGAGCGTGCCAGCTGGCGGGCCTGGTTCGACCATTATGTCTTCCGCCCGGATGGCCCCCCCCTCGCTCATCTGGCCGAGGACCGGCAGGGAATCCTGGCCGACAGCCCGGAGAACAGGAAGATGCTCCGGGCCCAGGCGATGCGGATGCTGCGCGGCGGATAGGGTCAGGAGGCGGGGTCAGCGATGATCCCCTCCACCACGACCTCGGGGTCGACCAGCCACAGGGTCACGCGGTGCTTGCCCGACGCCAAGCCGGGCAGCGTGGTCGTGGCGATGCGGCGGTTTTCGATGACCGACCGGCTCCAGCTCGCCTCATTCTCGTTCGCCATCAGGTCGAGCATGATCGGCGCACCGTCATCGACCGACATCGCGACCCGGTGATGGCCCCCGCCCCGCACGTCCAGCCCCGGCGCCGCGACGACGCCGAGCGTCACCGGACCGCTCCGATCCCATGTCAGGTCATAGACGATATGGGGACTGTCGCCGCCCGGCCGGGTAATGGCCGGGGCGGTCGTCGGCGTCGCGATCATCGCCGCCCCCTCTGCGGTGAAGCCCGGCACGCGCTGCCAGCGGATACCCCGCCCATCCACCGGCCGCCCTGCGTCCGCCGCAATGGCGGGATGACGCTGCGCCAGTTGGGGCGGCAGGGGCAGCGGCTGGGCCTTCGTCGCCAGGGCGGGCATCACATCGCGGTCGGGCTGTTGCCAGCCGGTATAGCCGATATGCGTCTGGGCCATCATCTCGGTCCATTTGCCGCCCGCCGTCTCCACCTCATAGCGGCGGCGAATGGCCGCATCGCGGGCGAAATAGCCGCGCGCCTTCTCCGCCCAGCGCGCCGCGTCGGCATCAAGACCCGCCTGCGCCATGCTCCGGTTTACCGCGACCGCGTGATAGAGATGGTGGAGGTTCGCCATCGCCTCGACCCGGTGCAGCACCAGTTCGTAATAGGCGTCACGCTGATCGCGCGGCAGATCCCCTTCCAGGCGACGGGCCTCGGCCTCCAGGGCATCCCATTGCCCGACCACGCGGTCCCATTCGCCGGCCTTCAGATTATAGCTGGTCGCGTCGAGCAGTTCCGGTTTGCGGCGGCTGGCGAGCTGGCCGTAACGGGCGATCAGCGCGCCGATGGCGGGCCCATGCGCCGGGCCGAATTGCCGCGTCGCCCAGCGTGCCGGATAGGCCTGCATCGCCGCCAGATCCATCCGCGCCGGGTTCCACGCCATGTCGAGGAAGAAGCTGGTCGCATATTCCATCGGCTTCAGATCGCCGACATTGACGATCCACAACCGGTCGGCGCCATAGTCCGATGCCATGCGCATCTGTTGCCAGACACGCGGGATCGCGTTGGTGTCCAGCCACTTATAGTTGCGCGGGCCGCCGACATAATCGAAATGATAATAGACGCCCGAGCCGCCCGCCCGCTTCTGTCCCGGCGGCGGCAGGCGGCGGATATTGCCCCAATTGTCGTCGGCGAACAGCAGGGTGACGTCGTCGGGAACGCGCATCCCCTTGTCATAATAATCCTGTACTTCCTTGTAGAGCGCCCAGACCTGCGGCGTCCGGTCCGCCGGCCGGCCGGTCACGTCGGCGATGATCCGACGCTGGTCGCGCACGATGCCCTGGAGCAGGTCGATCGCGGTGCCCTCGGTCATCGGCTCGTCGCCGTCGCCGCGCATCCCGATCGTCACCGGGTCCTCGGCCTTGCCGCGCCGCTCGATCCCCTTGCGCCAGAAGGCCCGCAGTGCCGGGGCGTTCTTCGTATAGTCCCAGGGGCCACGCCCCTCCCGCTTCCAGTCGGCCTGGGCGCGCTGCATCGGTTCGTGGTGCGAGGTGCCGAGCAGCACCCCCATGTCTTGCGCCAGCGGCGCGGAGGCGGGATCGTCCTCCCACAGCGACTTGCCCCACATGGCGGGCCAGATGAAATTCGCCTTGGAGCGCAGGAGGAGCGTGAAGACTTTTTCATAGGCGCGGTGATTGACCCCGCCGAAACGCGCCCGCGCCCAGCCGCCGAAACCCGGCTCCTCGTCATTGATGAAGATGCCGCGATATTTGACCACCGGATGATCCGCGACGCGCCCGGCCGTCAGATAGAGCGTCGGGTGGCGCTGCACCGGCACGTCCGCCCACCAGGTCCAGGGACTGACCCCGACCTTCGCACTGATGTCGTACAGGCCGAAGATCGTGCCGCGCCGGTCCGAGCCGGCGATGACCAGCGCCCGCGCAACGCCTGGCACGGGATTGTCGACCACCTGCTCGACATAGCCTTCCCACTGGCCGGGCAGCCCGGTGACGTCCAGCTTGCCCGCCCTGACCAGCGCATCGACCAGCGCGCTATGGCCCAGCGTTCCGGCGATCACGGTCGCACCGCTGCCGGAATCGTCGGCCAGACGCACCTCGCCACCGCCGACCGCCCGCAGGTCGGCGACCAGATCGGTCGCGGCGCGGCGGACGCCGGGTTCGTCGTGCGGGTCCACGACGACCGATGCGACCCTGCCCGGCGCGAGCAACGCCAGCGCCCCCTTCGACGCACCCTCGCACGCCGCGACAGGAGCGGCGCAGTCGGGCGCGGCCCAGGCCATAGCGGGACACAGCGCCGTCCATGCGGCCGACCATAACAAAGCGCGCATCATTCTCTCCCGAATCCCGGTCGTCGCCAGGGGTGTTATCCATTGGCTTTGGCGTACGTTATCGCTACCATCCTTCCAGGCCGCAAGCGCGGATCGACAAATGAGAGAGGATGCGGATGACCTCCTTGGGCAAGATTCAGCGGGTAACGGGCCTGATCGCGCTGACCTTGGCGATGACCGCCGCCGCGCCGGTGCGACCGCTTCGCTGGACCCCCGCCTGGGGCGCGTCGCAGATGCGGATCGACGGCGCCAATGCCGACAAGCTGACCAAGGCCGGACCCGCGACGATCCGTCAGATCGTGCACCTGACCGCCACGGGCAGGACCATCCGCCTGCGCCTGTCGAACGTCGCCGGCACGACCCCGCTTTGGATCGGGGCGGCGAGCATCGGCCTGGCGACACCGGGACGACCGGACGTCGCCGCGCCGCTGCCCGTGCGCTTCGACGGATCGGGCGAGGTGGTCGTGCCGCCGGGTGCGGAGGTCTATTCCGACCCCATCGCTTTGCCCGTTGCGGCGGGCGGGGACGTCGCGGTCAGCCTCTATTTCCCGGAGGCCGTGACCACACCGACCGGTCATTCGGGTGCCAGGTCGACCACCTATCTGATCCAGGGAGACGCCACAGCCCGCCCGTCCCTGTCCGAGCCGCAGAAGATCGGCGGGTGGTGGAGCCTGTCGGACATCGAAGTACGCGACGCCGTGCAGACGCGGACCGTGGTCGCGATCGGCGACTCGATCACGGACGGCTATGGCATCGTCGATAACAGCAACACCCGCTGGCCCGACGATTTCGCGCGCCGACTGGCCGCCTCGCCCACGACGCGCGGTGTCTCGGTGGTCAATGCCGGGATCGGCGGCAATCGGGTCCTGCTCGACGGGCTGGGCCCCAATCTGATGGCGCGGTTCGACCGCGACGTGATCGCGCGGCCGGGCGTGACCCATGCCGTGCTGCTGGAAGGGGTCAACGACTTGGGCGTGCTGCCCCGCGAGCATCCGGTCGATGCCGCCACGCACCAGGCGATGGTGCGGCAGATCATCCTGGCCTATCGCCAACTCGCCGAACGCGCGCATGAGCATGGCATCAAGCTGATCGTCGGCACCATCACGCCTTTTCAGGGCAATGAATATTACCACCCCGGTCCGGAAACCGAGGCCGATCGGCAGGCGATCAACCGCTTCATACGCACATCGGGCATCTTCGACGGCATAGTCGATTTCGACCGGGCGGTCCGCGATCCGGCCAAGCCCGACCGCCTGCTCCCCGCCTATGACTCCGGCGATCATCTTCATCCCAGCGCGGCGGGCTATCAGGCGATGGCCGACGCCATTCCCCTGTCGCTGTTCGGCGCCCGCTGATCAGAAGGCGGCGTCCAGTCCGATCCGCAGCGTTCGCGGGCGGAGCGGCGTGACCTGGTCGCGCCCGGTGGTGAAGGGCGTGCCCAGGGCGAAGCGGTTGCCGCGCACATCGGCGAGGTTGGTGATCCCCACCGTCACGCCGAACGCGCCCAGCCCCAGCCTAGCGGTCAGACCGCTGTCCAGATAGTCGCCCTGTCGCTCGCCCAGGATCGGCCCGACGCCGAGCCGTGACGACCCGACATAGCGCAACCAGCCATCGACGCGCAGGTCGCGACCGCTGGCAAAGGTGCGGCGATACACCGCCCCGGTTCGCGCGGTCACGCGGGCGATGTTCGGGATCTGGCTCAGCCGTGCCAGGATCGTCGCGCGATCGGTTGCCTGCCCGTCGATGAGGGCAAAGGCCTGTGCGGTCGACGGCTCGTCGATCCGGCTGTCATTATAGGACACGGCCCCCTCGATCCGCAGTCCCTCCACGACCCGGAAACCGGCGAGCGCCTCGACGGTCCAGAGCTGGCCGTCACCGATATTAGCAGTGCTGGGCAGGCCGCTCGCGTCGATGAAGTCCGCCTGGATGTCGCGCCACGCGGTATGGGCGAGCGTCAGCGATCCATCGAACCGGTCGCGACCCGGCCGTCCGGTACGCAGCCCCGCCTCAATCGTGGCGACCCGGTCGTTGCGGAACCGGCGGACCAGCGGCCCCTCGATCGTCAAGCCGCCCGGCCGGAACCCCTGCTGATAGCGCAGGAAGAGTTGCGCGCCCGCCGTCAGGTCGATCAGCGCCGATGCGGATGGCAGCAGGATCGTCTGCGCGCGCCGCGCCGTCACCTCACGCAGCCGCGCCATCGCCTGGAGGGACAGGGCGGCAGGCAGGTCCTCGCCTGCGCCATCGAGTAAAGATCGGGTGACGCGCAGGCCGCCGGTGGTCAGCAGCCCGGGCAACAGCCGCAGGCTTGCCTCGCCGTAAAGCGTCGCCTCCTCGACCGTGTTGACGACGCCGGTACGCGGCACGAGTTGGCCGGGTTCGCCGAACAACCGGGTCAGCCGGGTGCGATTATGGACATAGCTGAACCCGGCCAGCCAGCCCGATCCGTCGGGCGACGACCGCCAGGCACGCGTCTCGTTGGCCTGCATCCGCGTGGCATTGGCCTGGGCAAAGAGCTGGACCGGGCCGCCGGGCGGGGTCGCATCGTAACGCTCCATCAGGTCGTGCGCCGTCACGCCGCTGCTGGAGCGAAAGCGGACCTGGCCGATTTTGCCGGACAGGATCAGTTGCGCCTGCCCGAAGTCGGCGGAAAACCCCTCGGTCACGGGTGACGATCGGGTCAGCGGCGGGCCATCGCGATCGACATATTGGCTGTCGGCACCGCGAATGCGCTGGCCGATGCCCACCGCCTCGATGCTCCAGCCGCCGCCGAGATCGGCCTTTACCGCCGCACGTCCGCCTGCGATCCGGGTGCGGTTTACATCGGTTCGGCCGAGCAGCGGCTTGTCGACATAGCCCCCTTCGCTCGCGCTATCCGCGACCAGCCGGATCGCGAGCCGGTCGGCGACGATGGGCAGGTTGAGCACGGCCTGCGCATCGGCGCCCGGCTCTCCGTGCATCGTCGCCGACCCGCCCAGGCTGACCGATCCACCCGTACGGGTCGCATCGGGCGCGTTGGGTACCAGCCGGATCAATCCACCGAGCGAGCCTGCGCCGTAAAGCGTCCCTTGCGGCCCCTCCAGCACCTCGACCGCCGCCAGATCGGCCAGCCGCAGGTCCGGGTCGGGGGCGTTGTAGCTCAGCCGCAGGTCGCCGAAATACTGGCCGACCGTCGCCTGGGTCGGGCCGGTGAAACTGGAATCGGCGATGCCCCGGATGAACAGCTTGTTCCGCCCCGCACCCAGATAGGTCGAGGCAACGACCGTCATCCGGTCGGCCAGCTTGCCCGTACCCCCGACGCCGCCCAGCTCCAGATCGCCGCCCGCCACCCGAACGACCTGGCCCGCGAAATGATCGCGGGTCGTATCGCGCTTGCTGGCAGTGACGATGATGTCGTCGCTCGCGACCTCGGACGGCTGGGGATGTGCGCGTACGCGTTTGGGCCGGGCCGTGGCAATGCGTCGCGGGGTGAGCCGCCAGCTGCCCGGCCCCAGCGTCTCGACCCGCGCGCCGCTACCCCGTGCGATCGCCGACAAGGCCTGTTCGACCGACAGCCTGCCACGAAGCGCGGGAACCGGCCGGTTCCAGAGCGTCGCATCCGGCACCGTGATATTCGCCCGCGCGCTCCGGCCAAGCGCCATGACCTGCGCGCCGACGGTCCCGGCGGGCAGGTCGATGGGCCAGCGATCGGCGGCGGTCGCAGGTATCGCCGCGACCAGCATCACCCACGCCGCTCCCCCGCCCGAAAATCTCACCCGCGCGGTTCCAGCATCCAGCCCATCGCGTCCCGCCGAACCGTCACCTCCATCAGCGGCCCCAGCACCGCCGGATCGCGCCGTACCGCGTCCAGGTCGATCGTGCCCCGGAACGGTTTCGCGGCGATGGCCGGAGCGACCCGGATCGGCGCCGTCAGGAAGCGCGACATATCCTCCGCGACCATGCTCAGGGAAACCCCGTCAAAGGCCAGTCGTCCATTGCGCCACGCGCCGACCATATCGGGCGCGACCGACGAACGGACCAGGCGATCGCCCTCGACCGTCGCTGCCTGCCCGGCATCGAGACGGACCGCCGCGCCCGTCGGATCGACCATCACCGCGCCCTCCGCGACGGCGACACGGGTCTCGTGCCCGACGCGCACGTCGAACACCGTACCCAGGTCGACCAGCGTCACGCGACCCGCCTGCACCGTGAACGGATGCCGCACGTCATGCCTCACCCGGAAGAGCGCCTCGCCACGTTCCAACACCGCGCGGCGCGGGTCGGCCTGGTCCAGGGCGATGCGGCTGCCCCCCGCCATCATGATCGAGCTGCCATCGGGCAGCGCCAGGATGCGCGTCTCACCCGCCGCCGTCTCGGCGATAGAGGGTTGCGACCGGTCAGGCCAGACATTCACGCCGACCAGACCGACCAGTGCCGCGGCGACCGCACCGCCGATCCAGGGCAGCAATCTACGGCGGGGCGGATGGTCCTCCGCCACGGGGGCGACGACATCGGGGTGGGCCGCCAGCGCATCCTCAGCGTCGAGCAACGTGGCCGCCATCCGGTCATAGCGCTCGGCATGGGCGGGGTCCGCCTCCAACCAGGCGGTGAAGGCGTCCCAGTCGGCGCTGGCGGGATCGGCCATGCGCAGCGCCCAGTCGAGCGCCTCGGCATCCGGGCCTTGCGGGGCGGTGTGGCGATCCTGGCTCATCCGATCTGTTCCTTGAGCGCGGCGAGCGCCTGCGCGGCCATGCGAAGATCGCTTTCGACGGTGCTCAGACTGACGCCCAGCTCGGCCGCGACCTGACGCTGGGCGATGCCGTCCACCCGGACACGGCGAAAGACGGTGGCGGGCCGCTCGCCCAGCGCCGCCAGCGTCGTGGCGACCCGCTCGGCGGTCTGGCGTGCGACGACTGCGCGTTCGGCGGCGGGCGGCTCGGTGCCGTCCTGATCCCCGGCCCAATCCTGTTCACGCCGCTCCGCCTGGCGCCGCGCGCGATAGCGGTCGATCATCAGCATGTCCGCCGCGCGATAGAGATAGGCCAGCGGATTGGCGATCGGTCCGTCCATACGGCCCGATAGCTTCAACCACAGATCCTGGACCAGATCCTCCGCCGTATCGCCCGCCCCGCGCGCCCTGAGGAAACGGACAAGCGTGTCGCGATGGGCCAGGAAAACAGCCTCTAGGCCGGTAGGCGGCATGATCGAAACCGGAAAAATGGTCTGGGAGTGTCGGCGTTTAGACGATCCGGCTCCCGGTGAAAAGGAGCCCCACCGGGACGCTTGGTGGGGCTCCCGTCGTCCGCGCACGCTACAGGGGTGATGCACGCGGACGAACCCGTCAAAAGGCGAATTGCAGCGCGGCACGCGCCGACAGCGCGACATCGCCCAGCCGCTGCTCGGCATTGACCTCGCCGCTCAGGCGGATCTCGCTGGTCCCAGTGATCGCGCGGACCCGGCCGATCCAGCCACCGTCGCGCGCCTCGGGATCGAGGATGAAGGGCGTGCCGTCGCCGAAGCGGGCGACCGTGCGGCCGAGCGTGCCCGCGATCCGTTCGCGCCGTCCGCCCTCGATCTCCAACCGGCTCCACTGGGCATAGCGATTGTCGCCGCCGAAATTGATGCCCGCCGCCACGCTCGCCGTCAGCGCCAGCTCGTCGCTGGTGCGCTTGGCGACCGTCAGGTCGTATCCGGTGCCGCCGCCGCGCTCGCGATAGCCGTCCTCGTTCAGCCGGTAATAGTCGACCGCCAGGATCGGCCGCACGTTGAACTGGCCGACCCAATGCTCCCACGACACCGAGCCGGAGCCCGAATAGAGCATCCCGTTCCAGTCGGCCGTGGCGCGGCGCTGCACCGCCTCGGTCCCGATCACGCCGTCGAACTGGCGCTGCGAGTCGAACGACAGGAAGGCCGCCGATGCCCGCGCCTGCGCCGCCAACGCACCCCAGCGGGCACGCCAGAACCCGGCCAGCTCATATTGGCCATGGTTCACGCGGTTGACGCCCGAGCCCTCATTGTCCCGGCCATTCATGTACGATAGCGATGCACCGAAATTGCCCGCATCGGTCTTGTGCTCGATGCCGCCGCTGATACCCCAGCCGCGCACGTCATAGCTGCGGGTCGAACGCGTGCCCTTGGACGCGTCCCAGCCGAGCGGGGTCAGCCAATAGCCCCATTTGCCCTCTTCGCTGAACTCACCCGCCGGTTCGCGCAACTGCGCGGCGGCGGCGCGGGAGGCGAGTGTCACCCCCTCGAACACGCTGCCGGTATAGTTGGGCAGCATCTGCTCGACCGCGCCCCGGAAGGCCGCCCGGTCGTAAATGCCCCGGATCGCATCGGACAGCTTGGCGTCGCTGCCGATCGCCGCGTCGATCGCGTCGAAGGCGCTGACGCCCGCCTTGCTCAGGCCCAGTTCGGTCTTGGCCTTGCGGCTGACCTCGACAGCGATCTCATTCGGCTGCGCGGCGACGATCGCCCCCTTGTAGAGGAAGGGCATGGCCGAGGGGGCGAGCGTCAGGTTGCTTGCACCGGTCAGCGTGCCCGAACGCAGGACGATATAGCGGCCGGTCACGTCGGTCCCGCCCGAGACGCGCAAAGCGAGCTGGCTGTTCGCGCCGATGGTCGTCGCACCGCCGACCTGGATCAGGTTGCCGGTCGGGTTCGCCTTGTCGAGCGCGACGCTGAGGATCGACTGGTCGCCCAGGCTGAGCGAGGCGATGTTGGTCACGCCGTTCGCCGCAAAGGTGCCGCCGCCGCTGGCGACCATCACCGCGACATGGCCCGCATTGGCCAGTCGCCCGGCGAAGATGCCCTTGCCGGTGATCGCCAGCAGATCCTGCCCCTGCCCGGCGAAATCGGCGACCCCGTCGAAACGCGCCGTGTCGCCGATGGTCAGCGTATCCGCGCCGGTACCGAAGGTCGCGGTTCCCGCATAGGTGCCGGTGCCGCTCATCTCCAACCGGTTGCTGCCGCTTCCGAAGGTCACGTCGCCGCTGACCGAACCCGCCCCGATCTGAAGCCGGTCGTCGCCGCTGCCGAAGCGGATAGCACCGGTGATGGTCGGCGCGGCGGCACCGGTGGCGGGGGCGATCTGGCGGATCACGGCGCCGCTGGTGTTGGCGGAGAGGTCGATGGCGGTGCTGCGCGAACTGTCAGCGCCCGCCCCTGCGATCGCCCCCGCATTTTCGACCAGCGTCAGGCCGCCGGTGCGGTCCAGGATCGCCGTCGCACTAGCGCCAGTCGCGGAGGCGCGGATCGCGCCGGTGTTGCGGATCGTCGGTACACTTGCCCCGGTGTCGATCAGGACGGCGGTCGTGAGCGCCGTCGGCGCGCCGCCACCGGTGGCCGTCACCGCCCCACTGACACGCAATTCGGGCGTAGAGGCCCCCGCACCGAAGCGGATCGCGGTCGCCTCCGCGCCATTGGCGGTCGCCTGGACCGTGCCGCCGATGCCGATCCCTTGCGCGATCTGCACGGTGCCGCCGAGCCCGCCGATCGCCAGCGCGGTGGCGCGAACGCCGCTATAGACACCGGCCGAGGTGATCCGGCCGTTGACGACCAGGCCCGGCGCGGGCGTCGCCCCGCCGGTCGCGCCGATCACGACCGCCCGGGTCGCCGAGCCGATCTGCATTGTCGGCGCCGAACCGTTGGTGATCAGGTCTGCCGCCTTGCCGGTCGTATTGCCCAGCGTGATGCCGCCCGCGACATTGCCGCCGAGGACCAGCGCCGATCCGCCCTGCAGCAGATCGTCGGGATCGAGCTTCGACACGTCGGCCGGGGGCGTGGTGTAACGATAGCCGGTCGATCCGATGCCGCCCTCGACGGTCAGCGCCCCACCGATATCGCCATCGACGCGCGCACCCACCGCGCCCTCGCCCACCGCGACGATCGAGCCGCCCAGCGTGACATTGCCCGACACGGCACCCGTCCGCACGCCGACCGAGCGGTCGCCGAGCACGTTGATCTTGCCCGACTGGGTCAGGTTGCCGGTCAGCGGACCGGTCAGGAAGATCCCGGCCGAGTCGTTACCCTTGATCGTGATCTCGCCGCTATTGGAAATGGCGCCGGTAAACGCCCCCGCGGTGCGGATGCCGGTCCGCCGCGCGCCTTGCGCAAAGGGGCCGTCCAGGTCGCCGTCCTTGTCGATGTCCGTCGGGCTATAGGTTTCGTCCAGGATGATCTTGCCGCTATTGGCGATCTCGCCCGTCACCCCGGCATTGGCACCGATGCCGATCGCGTCATTGGCATCGGTGGTCTGGATGGTCCCGGCATTGGCCAGCTTGTTGTTGCTGTCGATCGTGACCGCCGTGCCGCTGCCGCTCGTCACGACACTACCCGCCGCCACGATATTGATATCGGCCGCCGCGCCGTTGTTGACGGTGGCGGTGCGGACGGGCGTGGTCCGCTTGGTGTCGATGACGGTCTGGGCCGAGGCGGCCGTCCCCGCGACCAGGGCAAGCGTGGCGGTCGAGGCAAAGAGCAGGCGATGCACGAATAAGGTCCCCTTTATGTGCCTTTGCCCCGTCAGACGGAGCCGACACGCCCAAACCTTGGTCGCCACATTAAAAATTCGTCAGGTGGCCGTGCGGTGTTGACGATGACCGCGCGAGAGATCAGATGGCCCCCAGGCGCGGGAGCCCCCGCGTCGTTCCAGAAAGCGAGAACATGTCCAGCGACAGTTCCAGTAGCGCCGCACGCCTCGGGGTCGTCCGCTAGTTTCGCGAAACTGGCTTTCGTCCGCCCCGGGTCGTGCGGACGAAAGGTTTGAAATGGTCAACGATCTGATTGCCGGTGTCACCGCCGGTTTCCGTTCCTCCCGACGCGGCCTGTCCATCGCCGATCTCGTCGATACGCTCCAGTCGCTGCCCATCGAGGAAGCGGCCGATGCCCTGACGCAAATGCCCGACGCCCGCGCCGTCGCCGTGCTCGACAGCCCGGAACTGCGCTGTGCCGCCGATATCCTGTCGCGCCTGGCCCCGGCCCGCGCGGTCGCGCTGCTGTCGCAAATGTCGGAGGACCGCGCCGCCGACGTGCTGTCCGACATGGAGGAGGAGGACGCCGCCGCGCTGCGCGCCGGGCTGCCCGCCCCCGTGCGCGCCTCGATCGAAACATTGCTGCGTTGGCCACCGGACAGCGCGGGCGGTATGATGACGACGGAATATGTCGCCACCTCCGCCGACGCGACGGTTGCCGAGGTGCTGGCGCATATCCGCACCGTCGAGCGCAGCCGGGAAACCGTCTATTCGGTCTTCCTGCTCGAGCCGCAGGGGCGGCTGGTCGCCACCGTCTCGCTGCGCCAACTGATCGCCGCCGAGCCGGAATCACCCGCGATCGATCTGGCACGAGGCCATGACCCGATCACCGTCGCGCCGACCACCGACCGCGAGGAGGTCGCGCATCTGATCCGCCGCCACGACCTGCTCGCGCTGCCGGTCGTCGACGAACAGGGCTGCCCGATGGGCATCGTCACCGTCGACGACGTGCTCGACGCGCTGGTCGCCGCGCATACCGAGGACACGCAGAAGTTCGGCGGCGTCGAGGCGCTGGACGATCCCTATCTGGAAACCGGCTTCCTTGCGATGATCCGCAAGCGTGCCGGGTGGCTGAGCATCCTGTTCTTCTCGGAAATGCTGACCGCCAGCGCGATGCAGCATTTCGAGAGCGAACTGGAGCGTGCGGTCGTGCTGACCCTGTTCATCCCGCTCATCATGAGCTCGGGCGGCAATAGCGGCAGCCAGGCGACCTCGCTGATCATCCGCGCGCTGGCGCTTGGCCAGGTGCGCCTGCGTGACTGGTGGCGCGTGGCCCTGCGCGAACTGCCCGCGGGGCTGACGTTGGGCGCGATCCTGGGTGTGCTGGGGATGGCGCGGATCACGCTGTGGCAGACGCTGGGCTTTTACGACTATGGCCCGCACTGGGTCTTGGTCGCGACCACGGTCGGCACCGGACTGGTCGGCATCGTCACCTTCGGCTCGCTGACGGGCTCGATGCTGCCCTTCGTCCTGCAACGGCTGGGCTTCGACCCGGCAAGCGCATCGGCACCGTTCGTCGCGACGCTGGTCGATGTCACCGGGCTGGTGATCTATTTCTCCATCGCACTGGCGATCCTATCGGGAACGTTGCTCTAAATTCTCTCCGATACGGGGAGGTGGCAGGGCAAAGCCCTGACGGAGGGGGAGTTCCACAAAGGCTGCACCTTGCGGCGGCTCCCCCTCCACCACCGCTGCGCGGCGGTCCCCCTCCCCGTTCCGGGGAGGATCGTCACCGCTTCCAATAGCGTACGTAATCGACCTTCATCACCTGCGGCAGGGCGGTGTCGTCGATGCCCTTCTGCCCGCCCCAGTCTCCCCCGACCGCCAGGTTCAGGATCAGCGAATAGGGCCGGGTGAAGGGCCAGGCCGCCGCGCCGCCCGGCTGGTCGTTCTTCACGCGCATATAACCACGTCCGTCGACGCCGATGGTGATCGTGTCGGGCGTCCAGTCCAGCTGATAGAGGTGATAGGCGCTGCACGCCCCCGTGATCCGCGTCTGCGCACCGCGCTGGGTCTTCAGCCGGTGGTTGAACAGCGCCGAATGAACCGTCGCGTGGATGACATCGGGATCGTAGCCGACCATCTCCATGACGTCGATCTCGCCGCCATCGGGCCAGCGCGAGCCGTCCATCGGGAGCAGCCAGATGGCGGGCCACATGCCCCGTCCGCAGGGCAGCTGTGCGCGTACCTCGTAGAAACCATATCCCAGCGTCTGTTTGGTCACCAGCTTGGCCGAGGTATAGAGCTGCCCGCCCCAATCGGGTTCGTCGCGCGGCGCTTCCTTGCGGGCCTCTATCACCAGCGCGCCCTGCTCGACCCGCGCATTGGAACGATCCGGTCCGGCATAATATTCGAGTTCGTGATTGGGCCAGCCCTTGCGGTTCTGGCTGACATCCCAACGCCAGCGCGTCGGGTCGATGGTCTTGGAAAACTCGTCGCCGAAGGTCGGGCGCGAACGCGGTGCGGCCATCGCTCCGTCATAGGCATAGTTGGTGGCACCCAGCGACGGGGCCTCCACCTGTTGCGCGGACACCCCCGTCGCCAGCATGGCCGCGCCCGCCAACCACCAAGCCATTCGTTTCATTGCCATCCTCTCAATCTGGTTAGGACAGCATAGCGCCCGAGACGGCCCGTCGCCAAGCCGGGCAAGGCTCAGCCCGCGATGGTGGCCACCGATCCGGAGTCGACGCGGATGCCCGCTCCGTTGATGAAGCTCGCCCGCTCCGACACCAGGAACGCCACGGCGGCCGCCACTTCCTCGGGCTTGCCGCGACGCTTGAGGACCATGCCGGGGCGTTCCTCGTCCAGGAAACTGTCGATCGCCTCGTCGAAGCTGACGCCTTTCTCCTCGGCGCGCTTCTCCATCATCTTGTCTGTCATCGGGGTGGCGATAAACGCCGGGGAGACGGTGTTTACCAGCACATTATCGCCGCCATAGGCCTTGGACAAACCCTTGGCGAGGCTGAGGATGCCCGCCTTCGCCGCGCAATAGGGGAGTTCGTCGACATAGGGCTGCACCGCGTCTTCCGAGGCGAACAGGACGATCCGGCCCCAGCCCTTCTTCCGCATCGCCGGGATGGCCTCACGGCACATGCGCACCGCCCCCATCAGGTCGATGTCGAGCGTCTCCAGCCAGCCCTTGTCGTCCGTCTCCAGGAAATCGCCGGTCGCCCCCGTAACCCCGGCGGCGTTCACGTAAATGTCCGGATCGCCCAGCCGTTCGCGCACGTCCGCCCAGAGCCGGCGGACCTCGTCCAGCCGGGTGACGTCGCCCGTCACCGCGATGACCTCGCCGAACGGTGTCAGTTCCTCGACCGCCTGATCGAGCGAACCGCCCGGCTTGTCGGTCAGCGCGACCCGCACGCCCGCCTCCAGCAACAGCCGGGCGGTCTCCTTACCCATGCCGGAGTCCGCACCGCTGATCAGCGCGACGCGCCCCTCGATACCCAGATCCATCATCTTTCTCCCAGAAATCTCGCCAGGACCGGCGCCGGTGCAGCCATGCGGATCCGTCAGCCCGACCCACAAGCGCCGAAGCCGGATAGGGTTCCCAGCATAAGTCTTTGATCCCATGCGGAACGGTGGCGCGACCCACCCGTTCGACAAGCCCGCCTTCCCACCGGAGTGATCGCCGCTTGCGAACCTTGTCCGAGGCCGAAATCGCCACCCTTCCCCCGTCCGGGGACGCGCACCACGCGCCGCTCGGCCTGGCCGAACTGGCGGCCGGGGCAGCGGAGATACTCGCGCGCGCCGACATCATCCTGGCCGTCACCGACGAAACCCGCGCGCTGGCCGTCGCCCGGATGCTGGGCGCCATTATGCCCGATGCGACGATACTCTTCTGCCCAGGCTCGGATGCCCTGCCCGGCGACCAGGCCCCCGCCTCGCCCGCCAATGTCGGCCAGCGCGTGTCCGCCCTCCACCGGCTCCGCGTTGCCCTTCAGAGCAGGAAGCGTGGGCGGATCGCACTGGTGACGTCCGGCGAGGCACTGGCCCGCGCCCTGCCGCCACCCGAAACATTCGCCGCCGAACCGCCCTGTGTCGTGCGCGGCGAGGTCTGCGATCTGGCACAGCTGCACGCGACGCTGCTCGACCTGGGCTATATCGCGGACGAGCGGGTCGACGAACCGGGCGAGGTCGCGCTGCGCGGACAGGTGCTCGACATCTTCCCCGCCGACGCGGAGAACCCGCTGCGCATCGAGGTGGCGGACGGCCATATCACGGCGATCCGATCCTATGATTCCGCCGACCAGCGCAGCACCGGCGAGGTCGAGCGACGCGAACTCGGCCGCGTCGCCCAACCCTCCGTGGGAACAGAGCCCACCAGCCTGCTCGATCACATGCCCGGTGCCTGCGTTATCATCGAACCGGCCGCGGACGAGCGCCGTCGTCGGCTTTTGCTGCTCAGTGCCGATGTCGCCAAACGGGGATCGAAACGCGCTACCCGCGACATGATCGGCGACGGTCCGTGGCAAAAGGCGTTGAAGGGGCGAGAGACCGCAACCATCCGACGCATCGCCGAGCCGCCGCCACGTTTCGTGGAGCAGCCCAGACCGCTACGCGACTTCGCCTCTGCCGCGCGGGCGGCGATGAGGAAGGGCGACCGCGTCGTCCTGATCGGCGGCGAGCGCGACCTGCGTTTTCTGGGGCGGCGGGTCGACCATGTCCTCAAGACCACCGCCCGGCGCGTCCTGCACTGGCGGGACGTGGCAGCGGCGAAGCCGGGCGAGGTTCTGACCCTCGCCGCGCCCGCCGAACGCGGCTTCGTGCGCGACGGCGTGCTGGCGGTCAGCGCGGCCGATTTGCTGGGCAGCCGTGCCGAACGGGAGGACGGAGCGGCACGGACGGTCGACCTCTCGCTGATGCAGACGGCCGAGATACGGGTCGGCGATACCGTCATCCATGAGGATCACGGGATTGCCACCGTCCTGGGGCTGGAAACGGTCGAGACGCAGGACGGTGTTTCCGGCGACGCGATCAGGCTGGAATATGCCCGGTCCGCCACCCGGCTGGTCCCGATCGCCGATGCCGACCGGCTATGGCGCTATGGCGGCGAGGACGACGCGGTCCGGCTGGACACGCTGGACGGACGGAGCTGGCAGGACCGCCGTCGCGGCATCGACGAGGCCATTGCCCAAACCGCGCGCCAGCTGACCGAACTGGCTGCCGCGCGGGCCGAGCGCCACGCCCCCGTCCTCGACCCGCCCGTGGCCGATTACGAACGCTTTGCCGCCGGTTTCCCGTTCAGCGAAACCCCCGACCAGCTGACCGCGATCTCGGCCGTGCGGGCCGACCTGGCGTCCGGTCGACCGATGGATCGACTGATCGTCGGCGATGTCGGCTTCGGCAAGACAGAGGTCGCCCTGCGCGCCGCCGCCGTCGCGGCGCTGGCCGGGCGCCAGGTCGCAGTCGCCGCGCCGACCACGGTACTCGCCCGCCAGCATCTGGAGAGCTTCACCGCCCGCTTCGCCGATAGCGGCATCGCGGTCGCCGGGTTGTCGCGACTGTCGACCGCCGTCGAGAAACGCCGCGTCAAGGCCGGCCTCGCCGATGGCAGCATCCGCATCGTGATCGGCACCGGCGCGGTGGCGGCCAAGGGCATTCGCTACCATGATCTGGCGCTGGTCATCATCGACGAGGAACAACGTTTCGGCGCGGCCGACAAGGCCCGGCTTCAGTCGCTGTCCGAGACCCATGTCCTGACCATGACCGCCACGCCCATTCCCCGTACGCTGCAATCGGCGCTGGTCGGCCTGCGGCAATTGTCGGTCATCGCCACGCCGCCCGCGCGGCGGCAGCCGATCCGGACGGCCGTATCGACCTTCGCACCGGAGACGCTGCGCGCCGCATTGCTGCGGGAACGCTCGCGCGGTGGGCAGAGCTTCGTCGTCGTGCCGCGCATCGCCGATATGGCACCGCTGGCCGAAACGCTCGCCCGGGTGGTGCCCGAGCTGGAGGTGATGCAGGCGCATGGCAAGCTGCCGGCGGCCGAGATCGACGACGTGATGGTCCGTTTCGGCCGGGGCGATGGCGACGTGCTGCTGGCCACCAACATCATCGAAGCGGGGCTGGACGTGCCGCGCGCCAATACGATGGCGATCGTCCATGCCGACCGGTTCGGCCTGTCCCAGCTGCACCAGCTGCGCGGGCGGGTCGGCCGGGGCCATCGCCGGGGGCAGGTGCTGCTGTTCGCCAAGGGCGAAGACGCCATCGCGCCGCGCACCCTGAAGCGGCTGCGCACCCTGGAGGCGTTCGACCGGCTGGGCGCGGGCTTCGCGATCAGCGCACGCGACCTGGACATGCGCGGCGCGGGCGACCTGCTGGGCGATACGCAAGCCGGGCATATGCGGCTGATCGGCGTCGAACTGTACCAGCAATTGCTGGAGGACGCGCTGCGCACCGCACGCGGCGAGACGGTCGAACGCTGGACGCCCGAGCTATCCCTGGGTCTCGAAGGCCGTCTGCCCCCCGCATGGATCCCCGACGAGGATCTGCGCCTGTCGCTCTACGCCCGGCTCGGCCGCCTGCGCGATCAGGCGGCGCTCGATGCGTTCGAGGAGGAGTTGGAGGACCGCTTCGGCGAATTGCCCGCAGAGGCGAACACGCTGCTGACCCTTGCCCGGCTGCGCCAGCGGATGCGGGCGCTCGGCATCGCGCGGATCGACGCCGGCCCCGCCGCCATCGCCTTCACGCCCCATGGTCGCGGGGACGATCTCGGCGCGATCGAGGGGCTGGAGGAAAAGGACGGGCGCTATCTGCTGAAGGAACGCCATGACGATCCGGCCGCGCGGCTGGACCGGCTGGCGATGCTGCTCGGCTGAGCGCGTCTTGACCCAGGCGATTGGCGAGCGCGCGGTCGGCGCGTAGACATCGTCGCCAATCTGAGAGGAACCGAGCCATGCCCTTCCCCGCCCCCTATGTCGCTGACCCCGCGCGCTATGACGATCGTATGCCCTATCGCCGCACGGGGCGCAGCGGGCTGCGGCTACCCGCGATCAGCCTGGGCCTGTGGCAGAATTTCGGCGGTACGGACGTGTTCGAGACGGGACGCGCGGTGCTGCGTCGCGCCTTCGACCGCGGCGTCACCCATTTCGATCTCGCGAACAATTACGGGCCGCCTTATGGTTCGGCGGAGGAGAATTTCGGGCGCGTGCTGGCCAGCGACTTTGCGGCGCACCGCGACGAGCTGATCCTGTCGACCAAGGCGGGCTGGGACATGTGGCCCGGACCTTATGGCGATGTCGGCTCGTCGAAGAAATATCTGATCGCCAGCTGTGACCAGAGCCTGAAGCGGATGGGCGTCGATTATGTCGACATCTTCTATTCGCACCGCGTCGACCCCACCACGCCGCTGGAGGAGACGATGGGCGCGCTGGTCCAGCTGCACCGGCAGGGCAAGGCGCTCTATGTCGGCATCTCCTCCTATGATGCCGGACTGACCCGCCGTGCCGCCGCTATTCTGGCGGAGGAAAAAGTGCCGCTGTTCATCCATCAGCCGAGCTATTCGATCCTGAACCGCTGGATCGAGCGCGACCTGCTGGCCACGCTGGAGGAGCTGGGCACGGGCTGCATCGCCTTCTCGCCGCTGGCGCAAGGGATGCTGACGTCGAAATATCTGGACGGCGTGCCGCAGGATGCGCGCGCCAGCCGGGGCGGATCGCTGTCGCAATCGCTGCTGACCGAGCAGAATCTGGCTGCCATCCGGCGGCTGAACGCCATTGCCGAGGCACGCGGCCAGACCCTGGCGCAGATGGCGATCGCCTGGGCCCTGCGCGATCCGCGCGTGACCTCCGCGCTGATCGGCGCGCGCACGGTCGAGCAGTTGGACGACTCGCTTGACGCGGTCGAACGGCTCGACTTCACCGCCGGGGAACTGTCCGCGATCGACCAGGCGGCTGAGGATGGCGGCATCAACCTGTGGGCTGAATCCTCCGACATCGCCGAGCTGCCCGCCGCGCAGGGCAAACCGGCTTAGCACCCGAACGCGACGATGCGCCCGACCCGTAAGGGCCGGACGCATCGCGTTCGAGGGAGGCCCGGCTTACTTCGCCGCGCTGCTCACCTGGCCCTGTCCCATGGCCGAGACGAGGGCGCTGCCCGAACCAGAGAAATTGGCGGCGGGCAGGTTGGCGACCCGGTTGCCGACCTTGACCAGCACCCGCTCGACCGCGCCCTGGGCGTTGGTGCGCACCGACTGGACCGCGCCGATCGTCCGGCCCTGCGCATCGGTGACGGCCATGCCCGGGTTCACCGGAAAGGCACCGCCGCCTGCCGCACCGCTACCGGCCAGCGCCAGATTGCCCGCCAGCGAACCGTTTCCGGCGCCCGTCGACAGCGTGCCCGAGGCTGCTCCGTTCGCGGACCCCGCCGTATTGCCACCGACATTGGCCGCACGCTCGGCGACACTCCCGACCGCACCGCGAGCCCGGTTGGCCACCGCTCCGGCGGTATCGCGCGTCCGCTGGGCGACGTTGCCGACGGCATTCACACCGCGACCGGCCGCATCACGCACCGCGTCGGTCCCGACCAGCTGCGCATCGATGCCGCCGCCCACCGAGCCCGAGGCCGAACCGTTCGCACCGCCCGACTGGCGACCGATGCGGGTCGCGCTGTCCACCGCCGAGTCACCCGAGGCATTGCCCGAGGCACTCACCTGGCCCCGGCGAAGGTCGACATTGCGATCGCCGCGGACCGAACCCCGCGTGCGGGTCGCACCTTCGGTCGCGATCCGGCCCTGCTGCGTCGCACCCTCAAGCGAACCCGTCGCCGCGCCGGTCATGCCGCCAGTAACGCTACCGAGCTGACCGCCCAGGCCGCCGCCCAGACCGCCGCCGCCAAGAAGCTGCGCCGAAGCGGGCGATGCGACCAGAGCAACGGCAAGGATCGCGGTGCCAGACAGAAACTTCTTCATCATCGTTCTCCTTAACTTCTGTCGGGACAACGATGGGTGCTGCGGATTTAATCCCGGATTTTTGCGATTTTATTGAACCACGGTGCGGCAATCACCGCAAACCATTCCACGGCCTATGTTTTTTTCCGCACCTTTCAGACCCGCACGGCGCGCTTCGGCGTCGATTTTGGCCAGGGCGGCGCGAATTTGGTCGGGTACCGGCGTAGGATAGACCGCCGCGATCCGCCCGGCGACCAGCGGGGCGGCAAAGGACGTACCGCGCACCGCGAAACGCCGACCGCCCACGCCCGCCGCCAGCATGTCCGCCGCCGGCGCGACATAGTCGAGGTGCGAGGCACGCCCCGCCTCGATCAGTGGCCGGTTGCGCCGATCGACGCCGCTGACCGCGATCACGCCAGGATAGGACGCCGGATAGGCGGGCGGCGAGGCCGGGCCGTTATTGCCCACCGCCGCGACGATGATCGTCCCGCGCGCCTGTGCCGCTGCTACGACGCGCGCGAGCAGGGGATTGGATGGCCCGACCAGGCTGATCGTCACGACCGGCACGCGCACGCCGACCAGCCAGCCCAGCGCCTTGGCGATGGCGGTGGCGTTGCCGCCCGCCGGGTCCGTTCCATAGACATCGGCCGACGCGATCCGTGCGCCGGGCAGCGCACCGCGAATGCCGTTGCCGCCGGCTATCAACGACGCGACAGCGGTGCCATGATCGTTAGGACGCGGCGCGCCGCTGGCGAACCCTCGTACCATCGCCGCGCCCTCGACGCCGCCATCGATGACGCCGACCATCGTGTCCGAGCGTGCCGCCTCAGCCGTCATATAGGGGGCGCCGGTCTCGATCCCGCCGCTCGCCAGGTGGAGCTGATCCGCGCTGACCTCGCCCCCCAGCCTGCGCAGCTGGTCCAGTGCCTTTTTCAACGACAGGCCCTGCGGCACCCTGAGCCGGACAAAGCCGACACCCAGGACATCGTCCCGTTCGATGACGCCGTAACCTGCTTTGGTGGCCTCGGCGATCAGCATATCGCTCGGCGCATCGACCACCACCTCCCCGGCACGCGCGGGGAAACCCTGTGGGTCGAGGGCGATCGCATCCGGATGATCGTGGACAAGCTGCGCGAAGGTCTGTCGACGCAGCGTCTCCAGTCGGGCCGCCGTGGCGCGGGCAAGCCCGTCGACCGGCTCCAGCAGAGAGGGTGCCTTGGGCAGCCCGAGAGACGATAGCACGCCGCCCGGCGACGGCAGGTTCGGCAGGCCACCGCCCAGCTGAGCATGGACGACGCCCGCCCCGCCGCCGATCGCGGCGACGGTGGCCAGCAGCGTCAGGTAGCGGCGTGCCCCCCACTTCATCCTCGGTCTCCCATTGCCAAAAATCGTGCTGACATGGATTAAACGCTTCTCGTCATCCGTTTCATCCCCGCAAGAAGGAAATTGGCTTGGCCGCGTTCGAGAATGAGTTGTTGGCGCTGCTCCCGCGATTGCGGCGGTTCGCGCGATCGCTCACCCATGATGCCGCGGATGCCGACGATCTCTGCCAGGTCGCGATCGAAAAGGCGCTGGTGGCGCAGGGTTCGTGGCAGGTCGGGACGAGATTGGATAGCTGGATGTACCGGATCATGCGCAACGCCTGGATCGATACCGCCCGCTCGCGGCGCCGGGCGGCGGAAACCTTCGTCGCCGAGGAGGCGGGCATGGCCATCGGTGCCGAAGGCAATGCCGAGGCGCGTGTGGCGCTCGGCGAGGTCGATGCCGCGATGCGCGCCCTGCCCGCCGAGCAGCGCGAGGCGGTGGCCCTCGTGCTGGTCGAGGGGCTGGCCTATAAGGAAGCGGCCGAGATACTGGACATCCCGATGGGAACCCTGACCTCGCGGCTGGTGCGCGGGCGACAGGCACTGATGGCGCGGCTGGGAGAAGCGGCATGACGATCGAACCCGAACTGCTGATGGGCTATGCCGACAATGCGCTCGATCCGCTGACGACGAAGCGGGTGGAGCGGGCCATCGCAGCGGACCCCGCCCTGGCCGAAGAGGTCGCACGGCATCGGCGCCTGAAGGTGAAGCTCGCCCAGGCCTATGCCCCGCTGGCGGAAGAATCGGTTCCCGATCGCCTGGCCGCCCTGCTGACCGGCACCAGCAACATCGTGCCGATGCCGGTGCGCCCTGCCCGCCCTGCCTCGCGCTTTTCGCTGCCGTCCTGGCAATCGGCGGCGGCGATGGCGGCGTGTCTGGTCGTCGGGGTGGTGGTCGGCCAGCGTGTCGACCAGGGCCCGGTCGCCGCGACGAACCACGGCCTCTACGCCGCCGGATCGCTGGCACGCGCGCTGGACGACCAGGCGAGCGGCGGCAGCGGGCCGGTCCGTGTCGCGGTCAGCTTCCGTGCGCAGGACAATGGCTTTTGCCGGGTGTTCCAATCGGCACAAGCCGACGGCATTGCCTGTCGCGACCCCAAGGGCTGGGCGCTCCGCCGCACCATGCCCGGTACCGCGCCGGTGGCCAGCGGCGGCGGCTATGCCCAAGCCGGATCGTCCGATGCCGAACTGATGGCGGCGGCGCAGGACATGATGGCCGACATGCCGCTCGACGCGGCAGGCGAAAAGGCCGCAATCGCGAAGGACTGGCAGAACTAGGCGCTCGCGCCCGGCCTTCCCAAGCGGCTGGCCGGGCGGTGCTTTTCGGAAAGCGAGTGTTTCCGCGCGGCCGGGTGTACCGATCCCGCATTCGCCCTATCTTGGCGGGATGAAAAAGATCGGTTTCCTGTCGTTCGGCCATTGGTCGCCCTCGCCCCAGTCCGCCACGCGTTCGGCGCAGGACGTGCTGCTCCAGTCGATCGACCTGGCCGTCGCCGCCGAGGAGCTGGGTGCCGACGGCGCCTATTTCCGCGTCCACCACTTCGCGCAGCAGCTCGCCTCGCCCTTTCCGCTGCTTGCCGCAGTGGGTGCGAAGACCTCGCGGATCGAGATCGGCACCGGCGTCATCGACATGCGCTACGAGAACCCCTTCTATATGGTCGAGGATGCGGGATCGGCCGATCTGATCAGCGGTGGGCGGCTGCAACTCGGGATCAGCCGTGGGTCGCCCGAGCAAGTGATCGAGGGCTGGCGGCATTTCGGCTATGGCCCCGCCCAGGGTGAGACGGATGCGGACATGGGGCGGCGCCATGCCGAGGTGTTCCTGCACCTGTTGAAGGGCCAGGGCTTCGCCAAGCCCAATCCGCGCCCGATGTTCCACAACCCGCCCGGCCTGTTGCGGCTGGAGCCGCATTCGGCGGGCCTGCGCGACCGTATCTGGTGGGGCTCCGCCTCCGACGCGACCGCGATCTGGGCGGCCAGGCAGGGCATGAACCTGCAAAGCTCGACCCTGAAGGCCGACGAGAGCGGTGAGCCCTTCCATGTCCAGCAGGCCCGGCAGATTCGCGCCTATCGCGACGCCTGGATGGCGGCCGGCCATAGCCGGACCCCGCGCGTCTCGGTTTCCCGCTCGATCTTTGCGCTGACCACCGATCAGGACCGCGCCTATTTCGGGCGCGACGACAGCGCCGATCAGGTCGGGATCATCGACGATATGCGCGCGGTCTTCGGCCGTTCCTATGCCGCCGAGCCCGTACGCCTGATCGAACAGCTGCGTGGCGACGAGGCGATCGCGGAGGCGGACACGCTGCTGCTGACCGTCCCCAACCAGCTTGGGGTCGATTACAACGCCCATGTGATCGAGAACATCCTGACGCACATCGCGCCTGCACTCGGCTGGCGATGACGCGAAGCACGGGCCTCGACCACGGTCGGGGCCTGAATCTCTGGCGATGTCGATGAAGAAAATGGCGCGCCCGGAACGATTCGAACGTCCGACCCTCAGATTCGTAGTCTGATGCTCTATCCAGCTGAGCTACGGGCGCGCATGGGGTCTTTGTAAGACCTGATGTGATCCACTGGCGCGCCCGGAACGATTCGAACGTCCGACCCTCAGATTCGTAGTCTGATGCTCTATCCAGCTGAGCTACGGGCGCGCTGTGGAGGTGGGCTCTTAGAAGCGCTGCGAAAGCATGGCAACCCCCTTGCTGGGGTTATCCACATTTTTTCGGCGGCGGAGCGATAAGCGCCTTCACGGCATTTTGCCCGCGCCCCGTTCCGCGTCTAGGATGATCGCGATGATCCAGTTTCGCTTATGCCCGCCCCGCCCCGCCGCCTTGCTCGCGACCACTGTCATGCTCGCCACCGTGCCGCTGGGCGGATGCGCGCGGGACCGGGATACGACGCCCTATCCTTCGCTTGGCGTGCGACCGGTCGAGAAACAGGGCTTTGCCGAACCCACCGCCAAGCCGGTCGTGCTGCGTCCCGATCCCGCCCTCGACGCGAAGATCGCCGAGATCGGCGGACGGCTGGAAGCGGTCGCGGCGGAATTCGACAAGGCACATGACCGGGCACGGACAAGTGCGACCAAGGCACGCGGACAGGCCGTCGGCAGCGATGCGTGGCTGAACGCGCAGACCGAACTGGCGACGCTGGACGAAATCCGGGCACGCAGTTCAGCCGTCCTGACTGAGATAGACGATCTCGCGATCCAGCGCGCCGCCGCGCTGGAACCCGAATACCCGTCGCTGGTCGCCCTGCGAACGCGCGCGGCGGCGCTGAACACCCGCCAGAGTGAACAGATCAAAACGCTGTCCGCCAGCCTGCCCGCCGGCTGACGCGCTCAGAACCGGCGGATGAAGGGCAGGATGCTGGAATAATCGTCGGTCCAGGCGGCGAGCCCCGGCGGCGCGACCGCCGGGTTCCAGTCGCCGCCCTGCGCCTCCAGCGCCTTCAGCACCCTGCCATCGCGCGACAGAGCCAGCCAGACCGAGGCCGTCGCCGAATATTCGCGGTCCAGATCGGTCGGGACATAGTTGAGCCGGGCGATCGCCCAGCCCTCGTCCCGCGCCGCCGCCGCGACCAGCGGCTCCAGATCGACGAAGCGGTTGGAGATATGGACCAGCAGCAGCCCACGCGACGAAAGAACCCGCGCATAGGTTGCAAAGGCCTCGCGGGTCAGGAGATGCGCGGGCACGGCGTCGGAGGAAAAGGCGTCGAGCGCGAGCAAATCCAGGCTTGCCGGAGCCTCGGCGGCGAGCCGGATACGCGCGTCGCCGATGCGGATGACCGGATCGGGCTGGCATCGGCGCAGATAGCTGAACTGCCCGGTATCGCGCGCGATCCGGACGATGACGGGGTCGATCTCGTAGAAGCGCCAGCTTTGCCCGGAGCGGGCATAACAGGCGAGCGTGCCCGTCCCGAGCCCGACCACACCGATCCGCGCCGCCGGGCCATAGAGCATCGGCGCCGCGCGCATTGCCCGCCCGACGCCCGAATAGGGGGCGTAATAGGTGGTCGGCATACGCTCCCGCGCCTCTGTGCCGCGAAGCTGGATGCCGTGCACCGTCGATCCATGGTCGAGCTCGCGATACCCGGCCCCCTCCCGCACCGTATAGACGCCGAAATAGCTGCGCATCCGGGCGTCGCGCTCCATCGACAGGGAGAGCGCGCGATAGCCGCCGAACAGGACCAGCGCGGCCGCCAACAGCAGGACGAACCCGCGCCGTGCGCCGATGGTCAGGAAGCCCAGCGCCGCGATGACCAGAAAGGCCGTGCCCTGCCGCTCCTCGCCGAACCATGCGGCGGGCCCCATCACTCGCAGGTCCAGCAGCAGAGCAAGGGCGACCGCCAGCGCGATCAGCATCGTACGCGGGTGGCGACGCCACAGGTCGCGGATCGCGGGCAACAGGAATTGCTGCGGAATGAGCGCGCCCGCCGCCAGGATCAGCAGCGGATATTCATAGGTCCAGTCGAACAGCACCGGCGCCAATATCCCGGCGAACACGCCGCCCAGCGCGCCACCGACCGCCATCGACAGATAGAATCCGGTCAGCCGGTCGACCGCCGGTCGCGCCCGGTACAGCGCGGTATGCAGCGCAACCGATACCATGAACAGCAGCAGCAGCGCGACGACGACATTGGAATAGGGCCGCTCCGAATAGCCGCCCATGATGACCCCGCCGAACAGCAGCAGGGTCACCGGCGCGATCCGGGTCAGCGTGTCGGCCGCCCCGCGCCTGGCGGCAAAGGCGATGATGAAGCTCGCCAGATAAAGCCCCAGCGGCAACACCCAGAGCAGGGGCATCGCGACGATATCGGTCGTGATATAGGTGGACGTCGCCAGCACCAGTCCCGACGGCACAGCCGACAGCGCGATCCACAACCCGATACGCCGCCATCCCGGCGACCGGGACGTCGGCGCCACCGCCTCGCCCTTGTCGGTTGAGGGCAGTTGCGCGGCGCAGGCGAGGACCAGCAGCGCGAGCAGGCCATAACCCGCGCTCCACAAACGGCTCTGACCGTGCAGCGTCATCGCGGGCTCGACCAGCAGCGGATAGGCGATCAGTCCGGCGAAACTGCCGAGATTGGATGCCGCATAAAGTGCATAGGGATTGCGCCCCGGCTGCGACGCGGCGAACCAGCGCTGGATCAACGGGGCCTGGGCGGACACGGCGAAGAACAGCGGCCCGATCGACAGGCCGAGCAACCAGGGCACCCACAGCACGGGCTCGGCATCGGCGGGCAGCTCGACCGCCATCAGCCCGATCGGCAACCACAAAGCCGCGACCGCCAGTACCCCGACATGCACCGCCGCCTGCACACGCGGTCGCCACCGCCCCAGCGCATGGGCATAGGCATAGCCGCCCAGCAGCAGCGCCTGATAGACGAACATCGCCGAATTCCAGACGGCGGGCGCCCCGCCCAGCCGGGGCAGCGCCATGCGCGCGACCAGCGGCTGGACCAGGAACAGCAGGAACGATCCCGTCAGGATCGTCGCCACGAACAGCGCGCGCGCCGCCAGGTTTCGGGGTCGGCCGAGCACTAGAGGGAGGATCAGGCGGTCAGCAGTCGCGCCGCATGGGCGGCATGATAGGTCAGGACACCCGCGCATCCGGCGCGCTTGAACGCCATCAGCGTCTCCAGCACCATCGCGTCACGATCCGCCGCGCCCGCCGCCACCGCGGTCTCGATCATCGCATATTCGCCCGACACCTGATAGGCGAAGGTCGGCACGCGGAACTCCTCCTTCACCCGGCGGATGATGTCGAGGTAAGGCAGGCCCGGCTTCACCATCACGCTGTCCGCCCCCTCGGCCAGGTCGAGCGCGACTTCGCGCAGCGCCTCCTCGGCATTGGCGTGATCCATCTGATAGGTGCGCTTGTCACCCTTCAACAGGCCGCGCGTGTTCACCGCATCGCGAAACGGTCCGTAAAAGGCGCTCGCATATTTGGCGGCATAGGCCATGATCTGGACATTGTGGAAACCCTCGGTCTCCAGCGCGGCACGGATCATGCCGACCCGGCCGTCCATCATGTCGGACGGGGCGATCACGTCGGAGCCGGCCCGCGCCTGGGTCAGCGCCTGCTGGACGAGCGCATCCGCCGTCCGGTCGTTCACGACGTAACCGGCCGCATCGACCAGCCCGTCATGCCCATGGGTGGTATAGGGGTCGAGCGCGACATCGGTCAGCACCCCGATTTCGGGCACCGCATCCTTGATCGCCGCGATCGCCCGGCACATCAAATTATCGGGGTTCAGCGCCTCGTGCCCGTCATCGGTGCGCAGGTGCGAGGGGGTGTTGGGAAACAGCGCCAGGCAGGGTATGCCCAGATCCGCCGCTTCCCGCGCCCGCGCGACGATGCCGTCCAGCGACCAGCGCGATACACCGGGCAGGCTGGCGATCGGTTCCTCCACCCCCTGCCCCTCGGTCACGAACAGCGGCCAGATCAGATCGGCCGGAGTCAGCACCGTTTCGGCATGTAGCCTGCGGCTCCACTGCGAAGCGCGGGTACGACGAAGGCGAAGCGCGGGATAAGATGCAGTCATCCCGACAGCATTTGGGGGATCATACCCGACTTGCCAAGCGTTGGATGAAAGCGTTCCGGGTGCGAAAGGAAGCCAGGTTGAGAGAGATACGATCGGCGGCGATGGTGGTGAACGCCAAGTCGCGGCGCGGACAGGCGCTGTTCCGTCGCGCCTGCAGTGCGCTGGCGGGCCTTCCCTACAAGGTCGACGCGCGCGCGGTGGAGGACCCGAAGGACCTGGAGCCGACGGTCCGCGAACTGCTGGCCGCCAAGCCCGACCTGCTGATCCTGGGCGGAGGCGACGGCACGATTTCCGGGCTCGTCGACCTGATGGTCGGGCATGACGTGATGCTGGGCGTGCTGCCGCTCGGCACCGCCAACAGCTTCGCGCGCTCGCTCGGCATCCCGCTGGACATCGAGGGAGCGGTGGAGGTCATCCGGACCGGCCGCCCGCGCCGCATCGACCTGGGCATGATCGACCAGGATTATTACGCCAACTGCGCCGCGATGGGCATCAGCCCGAAGATCGCCGAGACGGTGCCGCACACCCTGAAGCGCGTCGCGGGTCGGCTCGGCTATCTGGGCTGGGCGGCGTATCAGTTCCTGCGCTTCCGTCCCTTCACCCTGATCGTCGAGCAGGATGGGCAGCGCGAGCGGCTGCGCGTCGTGGAGGTCCGCATCTCCAACGGGCCCTATCATGGCGGCACCGAGTTGGTGGAATCGGCCGCCGTCGATTCCGGCGAGATCGTCGTGCAGGCGGTCTGCGGCCATGTGAAGCGCCGCCTGATCGTCAACTGGGCGGCGAGCATCCTGCGCAGCGACTATCGCAAGGAAAAGGTCCGCGAATTCCGGGGGCGCGAGATCAAGTTGAACACCATCCCGCCGCTGCCCATCTCGATCGACGGCGAAGTCCTGGCCCACACGCCTGTCACCGCCAGGATCGCCCCGGGTATCATCGAGGTCATGGCGCCGGCCGCGTAACCCGTTCCTCCGCATCACCGCCCAGGATCAGCCGACGGGCATCGCCTTGTTCGTCGGCTGCCCCTCGGCCAGCGCCTGTCCCTCGCACGCCTCCCGCTCCGCCGGAGCGGTCATGCGCACCTTGCGCCAGCCACCATAGCGATAATAGCCGATCGTCATCACCATCGACGCCAGCGAGCCCGCCGGAAAGCTCCACCAGATCGCGTCTGATCCCAGCATCGGCTCAAACAGATTGGCCAGGCCGAAGCGGACGGGGAACATCGAGATCGCCAGGATCACGAGTGGCCCAACCACCGCCCCGTTCGCCCGCACCGTGGCGGCCAGCACCATCGACACCCCGAACAGGATGAAGCTCCATCCGCCGATCAGGTTGATGCGGGTGGCGATCCCGATCGCGTCCGTCTCGCTCCCCAGGAACAGCCAGAGGACGTGGCGATCGAGCAGCGTGACCACCAGCACCAGCACGCCGGTCAGCAGAAGGTTCATGCGCAACCCGGCCTGGGTGATCTTGCCGACCCGGTCCCACTGCCCTGCGCCGATATTCTGCGCCGCCATCGCGCTGACCGCCGCGCCGACCGCCATGGCGGGCATCTGGATATAGGTCCAGAGCTGGTTCGCCGCGCCATAAGCCGCCGTGGTCGCCGTGCCGTGGCGGTTGACCAGCCCCATCATCGCCAGCGCCGAGGTGGAGACGACCAGCATCTGCAGCCCCATCGGAAAGCCCTTGACCACGATGGTCTTGAGTAGCGTCCGCGTCGGGATCAGATAGCGCCACTCCGCCCCCCGCAGCCGGACGACCAGATCCTTGGCATAGCAATAGGTGACGAGCGCCAGCAGCGAGCCCATATTGGCGATAAGCGTCGCGATCGCCGATCCCTCGATCCCCAGCGCGGGCGCAGGCCCCAGCCCCAGGATGAAGACGGGGTTCAGCACCACGTCCAAGACCGAGCCCAGCGCCATGAACTTCAGCGGCGTGACCGAGTCACCGACCCCGCGCAACGCCATGGTCAGAAGAACCGAAATAAAGCCCGGCGGCATCGCGACGAAGATGACCCGTAAGTAAGCCAGCGCCAGCGGGTAGACCTCAGCCGGGGTCGCCAGCGCGCGAAGAATGGTGGGGGCGGCCAGCCAGCCGACGACCACGGTCGCGGTCGAGATCACCGCAAACAGCCCCAGCGCCGAGCCGAGGACACGGCGCACCGCATCCACGTCGCGCCGCCCCATATTCTGGCCGATCAGGATCGTCGCCGCCATGCCGAAGCCGAAGGTTGCCGCGACCAGCAGGAACATGATGATATTGGCGTTGGTCGTCGCGGCCAGCGCGCGCTCGCCCAGAAACTGGCCGATCCAGATCGCGTTGATCGAACCGTTCAGCGACTGCAGCACGCTGGACCCCAGAGTAGGCAACGCGAACAGCAACAGCGTCTTGCCGATCGGCCCCGCAGTCAGGTCACGACGTCCGGCGTCGGGCTTCACGGCTTCTTGTCTCCGGCCATCAGTTCCTTCTCGATCGAACGCGCCATATCGGCATATTGCGCCGAGGTCCGTCGCGTGGCCCGCCCCGAATACAGCCCGGTCAGATAGCCCCAGTCATAGGCCGTCAGCTGCGCCGGAACCTCGCCGCCGTGAAACAGGGACAGGATCGTGGAGGCGCGATCGCCTTCCAATATGCTGGGGCGTGGGTCGACGACGGCCAGTGTGCGCATCGTCGCATAATCCGCAATCTGGTCGATGCTATGCCCCAGAACGGCCGAACGGTCGATCAGGATGACCGCCGCCACGATCAGAGACTGGATGGGCGCGTCGATACGGCTCGCGCTCGGGATACGCAGGGTCGGGAAGCCGCCATCACCCTGCACGACCTTGTCGCCATCCCGGCTGGCGATCGCGGTCAGATGCCAGGCATGGACCGGGCCGTGATCGCGCCGCAGCGCCCCGACGACGGACGCAGGCAGGTCGCCGAAGATACCGGGCCGATGGTTGACCAGCCAATCGACCTGCGCCGCGCCGTTATCGACGAACAGGATCAGAATATTGGGATGGCATTTGTTCCCCGCCAGAGGGATCTTCAGCCGTTCGGCATTGGCCAGTACGCGGTCGGCCAGCGGCTTTCCCAGCGATGCCGCCAGCCCCGCCGTGGCGACACATAAAGGTTCGCTCACGCGGGCCATGGGATCGTCCGATCCACTTCTGACCGAAAGATCACGCACCCATTTGTCGACGGCCTTTCGCGTGGGCAGCGGCCGGGCGGTCACGACAACGGGATCGCCCGTGGTCTGCGCGGCGGCCGATACCGCCGGCAAGGCCCCTGCCAAGAAGGCAAGCCATGCCAAAGCCGTCCAAACCGTCCTTCGCATCGCCTGCTCCTCCTGTTCGTCGTGTCAGCTGGCGAGCGCGTCCCGAACCGCCTGCAACGCCTCGGCACCCTTGGTACCGTCGGGGCCGCCGCCCTGCGCCATGTCGGGACGGCCGCCGCCGCCCTGCCCGCCCAGCGCCGCCACCGCCTTGCGTAGCAGCTCGACGGCATTGTGCTTGCCCGTCAGGTCGTCGGTGACGCCGACCGCGACCGAGGCGCGGCCATCGTTCACCGCGACCATCACCGCGACGCCCGAACCGCCGAGACGCTGCTTGGCATCGTCCACCGCACCGCGCAGCCCCTTGGCCTCGAAACCTTCGAGCACCTGACCGATGAACGCGACATCGCCGATCTGCTCCGGCCCGGCCGCAGCACCACCGGCGCCCCCACCCATGGCGAGCGCCTTCTTGGCCTCGGCCAGTTCGCGCTCCAGACGGCGGCGATCCTCGACCAATGCGGTGATGCGCGCCGGCACCTCGTCGGGGGTGGTCTTCAGCGTAGCGGCAGCGGCCTTCAGCATGTCGTCACGGTGCGAGAGATACGCGCGCGCGCCCTCGCCGGTCAGCGCCTCGACCCGGCGTACGCCGCTCGACACCGCGCCTTCGGACACGATCTTGAACACGCCGATCTCGCCCAGCGCGCTGACGTGCGTGCCGCCGCAGAGTTCGAGGGAATAGGTGCCGTCGGCATCCTCACCCATCGACACGACGCGAACCTCGTCACCGTACTTTTCACCGAACAGCGCCATCGCGCCCATTTCAATCGCTTCGTCTGGCGTCATCAGGCGGGTGACGACGGGGCCGTTGCCGCGCACCTGCTCGTTCACCTTGGCCTCGACCTCGGCAATGTCGTCGGCGGTCATGCCGACCGGCTGCGAGAAGTCGAAGCGCAGGCGTTCGGGCGCGACCATCGAACCCTTCTGCGCGACATGGGTGCCCAGCCGCTGGCGAAGCGCCTCGTGCAGCAGGTGCGTCGCCGAGTGGTTCGCACGGATCGCGGCGCGGCGGGTGGTGTCGATCGCCAGCTTCACGCTGTCGCCGACCTTGATGCCGCCTTCCTGGATCTCGGCATTGTGCACGAACACGCGGCCGAGTTGCTTGGAGGTGTCGGTGACGACCGCCTTCAGCCCGGTATCGCTGGAGATGGTGCCGCTATCGCCGACCTGGCCGCCGCTTTCGCCATAGAAAGGCGTCTGGTTGACGATCACCGACACGGTGTCGCCTGCGCCAGCGCTATCCACCCGCGCACCGTCCTTGACCAGCGCGAGCACCTCGCCCTCGCCGGTGTCCGAGGCATAGCCAAGGAACTCGGTCGAGCCCGTCTCTTCGGCGATGTCGAACCAGACATCGTCCGACGCCTTGGCACCCGAGCCCTTCCAGGCCGCGCGCGCGGCGCGCTTCTGCTCGGCCATCGCGGCGTCGAAGCCCGCACGGTCGACCGACAGGTTCTGCGCCCGCAGCGCATCCTCGGTCAGGTCATAGGGGAAGCCGAACGTGTCATAGAGCTTGAACGCCGTCTCACCCGCCAGCGTCGCGCCGGGCGCCATGCCCGCCGTCGCCTCGTCGAGCAGCTTCAGCCCCTTGTCGAGCGTCTGGCGGAAGCGGGTTTCTTCCTGCTTCAACGTCGCTTCGATCAGCGGCTGCGCACGGACCAGCTCGGGATAGGCGGCGCCCATCTCGGCGACCAGCGCCGGGACCAGCCGGTGCATCAACGGCTCCTTGGCGCCCAGCAGATGCGCGTGACGCATCGCGCGGCGCATGATGCGACGGAGCACGTAACCACGTCCCTCATTGGCGGGCAGCACGCCGTCCGCCACCAGGAACCCGGCCGAGCGCAGATGGTCGGCGATGACGCGATGCGACGCCTTCTGGCCATTCTCGGCCTTGGTATGGGTCAGCTCGCAAGACGCGGCGATCAGCGCCTTGAACGTGTCGGTGTCGTAATTGTCGTGCACGCCCTGAAGCACGGCCGCGATCCGCTCCAGCCCCATGCCCGTGTCGATCGACTTCTTGGGCAACTCGCCCACGATCTCATTGGCTTCCTGCTCGAACTGCATGAAGACCAGGTTCCAGATTTCGACGAATCGGTCGCCATCCTCCTCCGGGCTGCCGGGAGGGCCGCCATAGATATGGTCGCCGTGATCGTAGAAGATTTCCGAGCACGGACCGCACGGCCCGTTCTCGCCCATCGCCCAGAAATTGTCCTTGGTCGGAATGCGGATGATCTTGTGATCGGGCAGCCCCGCGATCTTCTTCCACAGCGCGAACGCCTCGTCATCGGTGTGATAGACGGTGGCGGTCAGCTTTTCGGCGGGAATGCCCCAGACCTTGGTCAGCAGGGTCCAGGCATGGGTGATCGCCTGTTCCTTGAAATAGTCGCCGAACGAGAAATTGCCGAGCATTTCAAAGAAGGTATGGTGGCGCGCGGTATAGCCGACATTGTCGAGATCGTTATGCTTGCCGCCGGCGCGCACGCATTTCTGCGAGCTGGTCGCGGTGACATAGGGGCGCGATTCCAGGCCGGTGAACACGTTCTTGAACGGCACCATGCCCGCATTCACGAACATCAGCGTCGGGTCGTTCTGCGGCACGAGCGGCGCGGAGGGCACGATCTGATGCCCCTGCGAACCGAAATAGTCGAGAAAGCCGCGGCGGATGTCGTTGGTCGAGGTCATGAGCAGCGACTTAGGCGAGGTTTCATGCGCGCTCAAGCGCCCGCGCGTTCGGGGCGCTCCGTCGCATCGTCAAGCGACCGCATTCTCCCCGGTCGCCCATTGCAATCCGCCGGGCAGCGCGTCGTCGGACAGGTCGATCTGCAACACGCGACGATGCCGCCCCGGTCGTGCGCGGGCCGATCCGTGCAGGATCAGCGTGCGGTAGAGCCAGACGGACCCCGCCCCGGCCAGGCACGTCGCCTCGCCGCAGCGCGCGACCACCGCCTCGATCGACGCCTCCGGTATCAATCCCTCGCGATGCGAACCCGGTGCCACCAGCAGCGGCGCATTCTCGGCATCGACCGGATCGAGATGGAAGCGAACCGTCACCATGCGGTCCAGGAGCGCCACAGGCGGCGCGACATGCACGCGCCCCTGCTTGACCGTCCAGGGACCGAAGCCCGCAACCTCGCGCCGTTCCGCCACTTCGATGGTTCGATCCTGATGCCAGGCGAGCGCCCAATTCGCCGTATCGGTCTTGTCGAACAGCAACGCACGAACCGGCCGCATGGGCGGCGCGACATCCGCGATCAGCCGCCGGACGCCGGAAAGCGCCGCCGCTCGCAACGGGTCGATCCGCAGGCCCGGCCGCCCGGCGGGCCAGTCCGCGAACAAGGCGGCCAGTTGCGCCAACTCGGCGGCGCACAATGGCGACGGCCAAAGCGCATAGCCCCGCTCGTCCAGCGCCTCCATCACCCGATCGGTGCCTCGATCGACCTGGGCGGCGTCGAGAACCAGACCGGCGCGCTGTCGGTCATATGGAAGCAATCCTCCAGCCGGATGCCGAACTTGCCCGGCAGGTAGAGCCCCGGCTCGTTGGAAAAGCACATGCCCGGCGCCAGCGTCGTCGCCTCGCCGCGCACCAGATTGACGGGTTCATGCCCGTCCATGCCGATGCCATGGCCTGTCCGATGCGACAGGCCCGGCAGGCGGTAATCGGGGCCGAAGCCTTGCGCCGTGTAGAAACGCCGGACCGCATCGTCGATGCTGCCCGCCAGCGCGCCGATCCGCGCCGCCGCGCTCGCCACCTGCTGGCCTTTGGCGACCATATCCCAGACCTTGCGCTGCTCGGCGCTCGGGCTGCCATGCACCCAGCTGCGCGATACGTCGGACTGATAACCCTCGACCGTGCAGCCGCAATCCATCAGCACGACCTGGCCGTCTGCCACCCGGTGCACCTGTTTGCTGCCATGCGGATAGGCCGAAGCTTCGCCGATCAGTGCCATGCTGAACTCCGGACTGCCGCCCAGCTTGCGTGTGGCGGCGCTCATCAGCGCCCCGATCTCCGCGCCCGTCATGCCCGCCTCGACGCGGGGATAGACCCAGCGATAGGCCGCCATCGTCACATCGGTCGCCAGCTGCATCAGCGCGATCTCGGGCGGCGTCTTGACCATACGGCACCCGCGCACGACCGGATTGGCCGAGACGAGCCGCGTGTCCGGCAGCACCTTTTGCAGCCCGTCGAATGCGAAGAAGCGCGCGGTCTCCTCGATGCCGACCGGGCGCCCGGTCAGCTTGCGGTCGCGCAGGAACCCGGCGACGACGGCCAGCGGGTTCTGATCCTCCTGCCACACCCGCACCTCGGCGGGCACGGCCAGCGTCTCGCGGACCGAGGGTTCCTCGAAAAAGGGCGTGACGATGCACGGCTCGCCCTCGACCGGCAGGATCGCGGCCGTCAGCCTTTCGCTGCGCCACCATTGCACGCCGGTAAAATAGACCATGGTCGATCCCGGCTCGATCAGGATCGCCCCGATATCGTTCGCCTTCATCAGGCTTTGCGCCCGCGCCAGCCGCCGTGTCCGCTCGGCCGGGCCGATCGGCACCGCCTTGGCCGTCATGTCGGACAGGCCGGAGAGGTCCGGCTCGGCCGCGCGGAGCAGCCCCGGGCGGATCAGCAGCGGCAGGGCGGTGGCGGCGGCGACCAGAGCGCGGCGGGACAACAGGGTCTGCATGACGGGCACGATAGAATTCTTGACCTGAGCGCCGCAATGCCCTTGGCTCGCGCGCGAAACTTATATTGGGGTATGCATGGCCAAGCGGCTGACCTTGTACATCTTCATCGGGCTGGTCCTGGGCCTGATCGTCGGGCTCTCGCTCAACCTGTCGTTGAACGACGGCAGCGCGGCCGCCGCCGCGCAACTGAAGGCGATCGCTGGCTATTTCGCGATCGTCACCGGGCTGTTCCTGCGCCTGATCAAGATGATCATCGCGCCGCTGGTCTTTGCGACCCTGGTCTCGGGCATCGCGCAGATGGGGGATACCAAAGCGCTGGGGCGGATCGGCTTCCGCTCGCTCGCCTGGTTCATTTCGGCGAGCCTGGTGTCGCTCAGCCTGGGGATGCTGCTGGTCAATCTGCTCCACCCGGGCGTCGGCCTGAACCTGCCGCTGCCCGCCGTCACCGCCGATAGCGGGGTGGTGAAGACCGGCTTCGATCTTCAGAAATTCGTGACCCACCTCGTCCCCGCCTCGCTGATCGAGGCGATGGCGACCAACGAGGTGTTGCAGATCGTTATCGGTTCGCTGTTCCTGGGCGTCGCCATCACGGCGGTGGGCGAGCGCGCCGCGCCGTTGGTCCGGGCGGTCGACGCGCTGGTCGCGGTGATGCTGCAGGTGACGGATTATGTCATGCGCGTCGCACCGATCGCGGTGTTTGCAGCCGTCGCGGGCACGCTGACCGAGCAGGGGCCGTCGGTGATCGGCAAGCTCGCCATCTTCATGGGCAGCTTCTATCTGGGCCTGTTGCTGCTGTGGTGCGTGCTGCTGGGCATCGCCGCCCTTTTCATCGGGCCGCGCGTCCGCGACCTGATCGCGCATATCCGCGCGCCGTTGATCCTGGCCTTCTCGACCGCTTCTTCCGAAGCCGCCTACCCGCGCATCCTGGAGGGGCTGGACCGGTTCGGCGTGCCGCCGCGCATCGCCAGCTTCGTGCTGCCGCTGGGCTATTCGTTCAACCTCGACGGCTCGATGATGTACATGACCTTCGCGTCGCTGTTCATCGCCCAGGCTTACGGCATCGACCTGTCGATCGGGCAGCAGATCACGATGCTGCTGGTCCTGATGGTTACGTCGAAGGGGATTGCGGGCGTACCGCGCGCCTCGCTGGTGGTCATCGCGGCGACGATGCCGTTGTTCCACATCCCCGAGGCCGGGTTGCTACTGATCCTGGCGGTCGACCACTTCCTCGACATGGGCCGTTCGGCGACGAACGTGATCGGCAATGCGGTGGCGAGCGCGGTCATCGCGAAATGGGAAGGTCCGCTCGACGCGCCCGAGCCGGTCGACGTTCCGTCGCTGCACGCACCTTCGGGCACACCGGCAAAGGACGCCCCCGACAGTTTCCGTCAGATCGGGGGGCATTGATCGCAGGCCCTATGCCTCACGCATAGGCATAGGGCCCGCCCTTCGCGAGCGCGGCCTGATAGGCGGGGCGGGCATGGACCCGTTCCAGCCAGCCGATCGTCGCGGGGCGGCGGCCGTCGAGCCCGGCGCGGGCCCTTGCTGCCTCCAGCGGAAAGCTCATCATGATATCGGCGGCCGTCATCTGGTCGCCCGCGAACCAGGGCGAGCGGGCCAGCTCGCTCTCGACATAATCGAGATGACGGTCGATCATCGGGTGAAAGCGCTTGATCGCTACCTTGCCCATCACCGGAATGCGGCTGAGCACGAGCAGGACGAAGAGCGGCGGCATCAGCGACCCTTCGGCATAATGCAGCCAGAAGCGCCAGCGCTGCATCGCCTCGCGGTGGGCGGGCGGCCCCAGGCGCCCATCACCCTTGCCGATCAGATATTCGACGATGGCCCCCGTCTCGGCGATCACCAGCCCGTCATCCTCGATGACCGGCGACTTGCCGAGCGGGTGGACGGCCCGCAGCTCGCGCGGGGCCAGCATCGTCCTGGGATCGCGCTCATAGCGTTTCACGTCATAGGGCAGGCCGAGTTCCTCCAGCATCCAGAGAATACGCTGCGACCGGCTGTTTTCGAGATGATGGACGATGATCGTCATGCCTGGTTCCCCTTCATGCGGACAGGGTAACGCATCATAACGACAGCAAGGCCCGAGCACTCCGGTCCGAGCCCGCGCTGCGGACCTATCTCGCCCTGATTCGCCAGATCCATGCCGATGCGGGCAATGCCACCCGGTCTTCGGTCCGGTGATGCGACAGTGCCTCGCGCAGCGCCGTCACGATCCGCGCGCGCTCGTCCGGCGTCGCCGTCGCGATCGCCCGCGCGGCCGGACCGATATGGGACAGGAAATCGACCGCCTCCTCGACCGCGCCCTCCCCTTCGCCGACGATATAGTCGAAGCCGACCCGCGCGGCGCTGTCGATCGTCCAGCCTGCCCGTTCCAGCCACGCGCCGGTCCGGTGAAGATCGGCAAAGGCGAACGGCCCCGGCGCGTAATCGCTCGTCGTCGCCGGAGCATCACCGATCACCTCGTCCGCCAGGGTCGCGAACCGGTTATGCCCGCGCTCGTCGAAGCAGGAAAAGACCATCATCGCGCCCGGCGCCGCCGCCGCGCGAAGCCCGGCAAAGGCGACGACGGGATCGGGAAAGAACATCACGCCGTGGCGCGAAACGAACAGGTCGAACGGCCCTTCGGCCGCCGCCACCGTCACGGCATCGCCGCAGACGAAGCGCGGCGGGTTGCCCGATACCCCGGACAACCACTCGTCGGCACGGGCCTGCGCCAGCGCGAGCAGACCCGGCGACAGGTCGCCCCCGACCAGCGCGAGGTCGGGACGGGCCGCCCGGAGCGCCAGCCCGGTCGATCCCACCCCGCAGCCGATATCGAGTACCCGCCCCTGAGCGGGGGCGACGGCGGCGATCACCGCGTCCAGCTGGGTCGTCAGATGGGTGAAACTACGCTCGGTCCGCCGCCACTGGGCCGCCCAGACATCGCCGACCCGGCCCTGCCAATCCATTCCGCTGGTCACCGCACCGCCCCTTCACAAAGAAATACGGCCCGCCGTTTCCGGCGGGCCGTATCGGCCTTTAGCGCATCGCGCCTCAGATATCGTCCTCGGCATCGGGGCCGGTCATCATCTCCTCGGCGACCTGCTCGGTCCGCTGCCGGATGGCACGTTCCAGCCGGTCGGCCATGTCCGGATTCTCGCGCAGGTAATTCTTGGCGTTCTCACGCCCCTGCCCGATCCGCACCGAGTCGTAGGAGAACCAGCTGCCCGACTTCTCGACCAGGCCGGCCTTCACGCCCAGGTCGAGGATCTCGCCGATCTTCGAAATGCCTTCGCCATACATGATGTCGAATTCGACCTGCTTGAACGGCGGCGCGACCTTGTTCTTCACCACCTTCACACGGGTCGTGTTGCCGGTGATGTCCTCGCGGTCCTTGATCTGGCCGGTACGACGGATGTCGAGCCGGACCGAGGCGTAGAATTTCAGCGCATTGCCGCCCGTCGTCGTCTCCGGGTTGCCGTACATCACGCCGATCTTCATGCGCAGCTGGTTGATGAAGATCACCATGCAGCGCGAACGGCTGATCGAGCCGGTCAGCTTGCGCAAGCTCTGCGACATCAAGCGGGCCTGGAGGCCGACATGGCTGTCGCCCATCTCGCCTTCGATCTCGGCGCGCGGCACGAGCGCGGCGACCGAGTCGACCACCAGCACGTCGATCGCGTTCGAACGGACCAGCGTGTCGGTGATTTCCAGCGCCTGCTCGCCGGTATCCGGCTGCGACACGATCAGTTCGTCGATATTGACGCCCAGCTTCTTGGCATAGACGGGATCGAGCGCGTGTTCGGCGTCGACGAAGGCGGCGGTGCCGCCCATCTTCTGCGCCTCGGCGATGACGTGCAGCGCCAGCGTCGTCTTACCCGACGATTCGGGGCCATAGACCTCGATCACGCGGCCGCGCGGCAAGCCGCCGACGCCGAGTGCGATGTCGAGGCCAAGCGAGCCGGTCGAGATCGCCTCGACCTGCATCGTCTCCTTCTGCCCCAGCTTCATCGCCGAGCCCTTGCCGAAGGCCCGGTCGATCTGCGCGAGCGCGGCGTCCAGCGCCTTTTGACGGTCTGCGTTTGCGGTTGCCATGCCGGTTTCGATCACTTTCAGATTGGCGGCCATCAGATGCTTCCTTCGCTAGACCAAGCGCGTGGTCCATTCAACGCATCTGCAATGTATGCGCTTTGTTCCATGAGAACAAGATGCGAACAAAGCCTATCGTAAAAAAGTCGCCAAGGCCCACCATCCCCTTGCCCGGGCCAGCTCGGCCGCCGCATCACGGGCAGCGACGTCCCCAAACAGCGCGAAACAGGTCGCACCCGAGCCGGACATCCGCGCCAGCGCCACGCCGGGCGCCGCCGCCAGCAGCGCCAGCACCGCGTCGATCTGCGGCGCGATCGCGCGGGCGGGCGGCTCCAGGTCATTGCGGCCGGCCGCGGCGATCGCCATCACCTCGCCCTGGCCCAGCGCCCCCCGATCCACACCGTCCCAGCGCCCGAACACCGCCGCCGTCGATACGCCGACGCCCGGATTGACGAGCAGCACCGGCCGATCGCCCAGCGGCGCCAGCGGTTGCAGCGCATCGCCCTTCCCCTCGCCGCGCGCGGTCTGGCCCAGCAGGCAGGCGGGAACATCCGCGCCCAGCGCCGTCGCCAACGCGAACAGATCGGGATGATCGACCGCCACGCCGTGCAGCCGCGCCAGCGCCCGCAGCGTCGCCGCCGCATCGGCCGAACCGCCCCCTATCCCGGAGGCGACGGGCAAATGCTTGTCCAGCGTGATCGCATGCGACTGCGTGATGCCGAAGCGCTCGCAAAAGCCGCGCGCCGCCCGCATCACCAGATTGTCGTCCCGCGACTCATCTGCCAGCACGGCGGCAAACGGCCCGGTCAGGGTCAGGCGGGTGACATCCGCCGCCTCGACCGTCACCACATCGCCGTCCCGGCAAAAAGCGAACAGCGTTTCCAGCTCGTGATAGCCATCGGGCCGACGCCGTCGCACATGCAGCGCCAGGTTGATCTTGGCCGGGGCGGTTTCGACGATCGCGGTCATGCCCCGCCCATGCGTCGCGCTGCCCGTCGCGGCAAGAGCGTTCACCGCGCCAGCTTGGCCTGGATCGCCGCCTGCGCATCGCCCTCCGCCGTCAGCGCCGCCGCGCGCCAGGCGTAACGCGCCTCGTAATGCCGCCCCAGCGCCCAGTAGATGTCGCCCAGATGATCGTTGATCTCGCTATTGGCGGGTTCCGCCTCGGCCGCGCCTTCGACCAGCGGCAGCGCGCGTTTAGGCTGCCCCGCCTTGTAATAGCCCCAGCCGAGCGAATCGGTGATCGAGGCATTGTCAGGCGCCAGCTTGCTGGCCTTTTCCAGAAGCGCCAGCGATCCGGGGACATCCTTGCCCCGTTCGATCCGTGCATAGCCCAGATAGTTGAGCGCGAGCGGCTCGTCCGGACCCAGTTCGACCGCCTTGGCCAACGCTGCATCGGCCTCATCCGCGCGGCCCGCCTGATCCAGTGCACCGCCATATTGCAGCCAGGCCGCCCAGGGGATGGCGGGATCGGTGCGGGTGACGCGCTCGTACCAGACAGCGGCGTCGGCCGGGCGCTTGGCGGCGATCAGCTGGTCGCCGTAAAGCTGCCAGTCATCGGTCGTCGCCCCCTTCGAGGTGGCCAGCCCCTTGGCCAGCATCAGCGCCTCGCCACCCCGATCGTCCGCGCCGAGCAGGCCGATCCGGACCACGGCGGCACGATGCGCAAAGGCACCGCGTGGATTGATACCCTCCAGCGCGGCGAGGGCCGAGGTCCACGCCTCATCCTTGGACAGCGCCTCGGCCATCAGCAGGCGGGCACGGTCGTTCTTCGGGTCGGCGATCAGGGCGGTTCGGGCGAGCGCGATGACCAGCGGACGCGGCCCGTCACTCGCCAACTCCGCCCCGATCCGGGTGAACAGGCGGGACACGCCGAAGCCGAGATCGGGTTTCGCCCCCAGCGCGCGGCGGTCCACCGACACCAGCGGATCGCTCAACAAACTGCGCGCCACGGTTTCGTCACCCCGCGCCGCCATGATCTGCGCCGCCGCGATCCGCGTGTCGGCGGGCGCACGCAGCGTCGTGAGCAGGATGGCCGCCGCCGCGTCGTCCATCTTGCGCGAGGCCAGCGCGATCAGGATGCGGTGTTCATCGGCGAGACGCCGGGCGACTGGTTCCTTGCCTGCGCTGTCCAGCGCCGCCTCGACCGGCTGCTTGCGGTCCCAGGCTGCCCAGGCCCGCAAGGCGGGGGCGAGGATGCGTAAGGCGCCGTCGTCGATCCGCGCCAGCGCGGCGTCATAGCCCGCCCGATCATCCTTGCGCGCCGCGATCGCCAGGTCGAGCAGCGCGACGTCGATCGGCGCGACCTTTTCGGCCTCCATCACGCGCGCCGCGCGCAGCGCCAGGCTCACGTCGCCGCTCATCATCGCCTCGCGATAGGCGCGGACGGCCACCGCCGGATCGTCGGGCCAGGTCGCCAGGGCAATCGCATAATCCCCGCTCGCCTCCGCCGCACGGCCCTCATCCGACGCCACCCGCGCCGACAGATAGGCGGAAAGGGGCGACCGGCCGGGAACGACCGCCGCCAGCGACGCGGTCGGCCAGCCGCCCATGACCGCCCCTGTGACCGCCAGCGTTACGGTCATCAGGCGGAACGGGGTACGCTTACATATTGGGATAATTGGGTCCTCCGCCGCCTTCCGGCACGACCCAGTTGATATTCTGGGTCGGGTCCTTGATGTCGCACGTCTTGCAGTGGACGCAGTTCTGGGCGTTGATCACGAACTTCGGATCGCCCTCTTCCACGCCCACCACTTCATAAACACCGGCGGGACAGTAGCGTTGCGCGGGCTCGTCGAACAAGGGCAGGTTGTGCGCGATCGGCACCGACGCATCCTTCAGCGTCAGGTGAACCGGCTGATCCTCCTCATGATTGGTGTTCGACAGGAACACCGAGGAAAGGCGGTCGAAGGTCAGCACGCCGTCGGGCTTGGGATAATCGGGCTTCTTCACCTGATCCTTGCGCCACAGGCTCTCGTGATCGGGCTTGTGCTTCATGGTGAAGGGCATCTTGAGCCCGAAATGCTCGGCCCACATGGTCGCGCCCGCCAGGCCGGAGCCCAGCGTATCACCATATTTCTTGACCAGCGGCACGACGTTGCGGACGGTCGACAGCTCCTTGTAGAGCCAGGACGCGCGGAAAGCCTCGGGGTAATCGGTCAGCTCGTCGCCCTCGCGGCCCGCCTGCACCGCCGCGAATGCCGCCTCGGCCGCCAGCATCGCCGACTTCATCGCGCCGTGCGTGCCCTTGATCCGGGGCACGTTCAGGAAACCCGCCGAACAGCCGACCAGCACGCCGCCAGGGAAGGTCAGCTTCGGGATCGCCTGCAGCCCACCGTCATTGATCGCCCGCGCACCGTAGGAGACGCGCTTGCCGCCCTTCAGCAGCTCGGCAATGACGGGGTGGGTCTTCCACTTCTGCATCTCCTGGAACGGGGAGATATAGGGGTTGGTATAGTTCAGCCACGTCACGAAGCCGAGCGCGACCTGCCCGCCCGCCTGGTGATAGATGAAGCCGCCGCCATTGGCGTCATGGCCCAGCGGCCAGCCCTGCGTATGGATCACCCGGCCCGGCAAATGCTTGGCGGGGTCGATGTCCCACAGCTCCTTGATGCCAAGGCCATAGACCTGCGGCTGGCTCTCGCGGGCGAGGTCGAACTGGCGGATGATCTCCTTCGACAGGTGCCCGCGTACGCCCTCGGCGAAGAAGGTGTACTTGGCGTGCAGCTCCAAGCCGGGCTGGTAATCGGACTTGTGCGTGCCGTCGCGCGCGATGCCCATGTCGCCGGTCGCCACGCCCTTAACCCGGCCATCCTCGTGGAACAGGATTTCGGCCGCCGCGAAACCGGGGAAGATCTCGACCCCCAGCTCCTCGGCCTTGCCCGCCAGCCAGCGGCACAGATTGCCCAGGCTCCCGGTATAGGTGCCCTTATTGTGCATGAAGGGCGGGGTCAGCGCGTGCGGCAGGTTGCGGTGCTTGCTCGCGCTCAGTATCCAGTGGAGATTTTCCGTCACCGGCACCTCGGCCAGCGGACAGCCATCGTCACGCCAGTCGGGCAGCAACTCGTCGAGCGCGATCGGGTCGATCACCGCGCCCGACAGGATATGCGCGCCGACCTCCGATCCCTTTTCGAGGACGCAGACGGCCAGTTCGCCGCCCTGCTCCGCCGCGAGCTGCTTCAGCCGGATCGCCGCCGACAGGCCCGCCGGGCCTGCGCCGACGATCACCACGTCATAAGGCATCGATTCGCGTTCGCTCATGGCATCCTCGCTTCTTGACCGCACCACTGCCGTAGCGTCCCGTGTGATGGGCTCGTCCGGGCGCGGACGGTAAACATCCTGTCCTGACAGCCGATCCGACAGATTGACGCGAACGTCAACCTTGCAGCATGGGTTGACCCGATATGGGGGCTCTTCCGACGTTCGATACCGCATTGGCGGCCAGCGTGCTCGATTGGTGGCATGACGCGGGCGTCGACCTGCTCGTGGAGGACGATCCGCGCGACTGGATGGCGCCCGAACCGTCGCGTGCGCTTGTGTTCGCGCCCGCCACCGGCCAGGCCGCTGCTGTTCCGGTCTCGGCGTCCGCCGCGGTCGCGCAGTTGCCCGATACGCTGGAGGCGTTCCTGGCCTGGCGCATCTCGGACGCTGTCCCCGAAGCGAGTTGGGACGGCGTCTCGCTGAGCGCGACCGGCCCGGCCGATGCCGCCCTGATGGTGCTGGTCGACTGTCCCGACCGCGACGATGGCGAGGCAGGGCAGATCCTGTCGGGCGCGCCGGGCCGGTTGTTCGACCGCATGCTGGCGGCGATCGGGCTTTCGCGCGAGACGGTACATATCGCCTCCGTCTGCACGCGGCGACCGCTCGCGGGGCGGACGCCCGCCGATCTGGAGGCGCGGCTGTCCGAAATCGCGCTGCATCATGTCGGGCTGGTCCGCCCGCGTGGCCTGTTGCTGCTCGGCAATGCGGCGAGCCGTGCCGTGCTCGGGACCGAACTCACCAGCGCACGCGGACTTTCACACGCCGTTGACCATAAAAGCGGAAAAGCTTCGGCCATCGCCAGCTTTCATCCGCGCTTCCTGATCGAGAAGCCGATGGCGAAGGCGGAAAGCTGGAAGGATTTGCAAAGGGTCATGGGGGAATTGCGCGCATGAAGCTGGGCCGGGCGATCGCGAAGGGAGCGACCATCGGTGCTTTGCTGGCGGGAGCGAGTGCCGCTGCCGCCGCCGAACCAGCCACCACCCCCGACGCCCGCAGCCCGGCCGCGCTGAAAGCGCCGCCCAGCATTCCCGCACTCCTCGATCCAGACCAGAAGGCCGGTTACGCCCGCGTCTTCGCCGCGATCCGCGAAAGCCGCTGGACCGATGCGCAGTTGCAGCTCGACGCGCTGAAGCCCGGCCCCCTTCACGCCATCGCGCGCGCCGAACTCTACACCGCCAAGGGCTCGCCCAAGGTCGATGTCGAGCGACTGGTCGCCCTGCTCAACGAAGCGCCCGAGCTGCCCCAGGCGGACCAGCTCGCCCGCCTGGCCCGGTCGCGCGGCGCACGGGACCTGCCCCCCTTGCCGGAGGCGCATGACCTGATCTGGCAGGACGGCGCGCCCCGCCGCCTGCGCGCCAAGAGCGTGAAGAGCGACCTGATCGCCGCCGAACTGGCGGTGAAGATGCAGCCCTTCATCAAGGCCGATGACGGCCCCTCCGCCCAGGCGCTGCTCGAATCGACCCAGGGCCTGTCGCCCGAGGCGCTAACCGAGTGGCAGCAGCGGGTCGCCTGGATCTATTTCCTGATGGGCGACGATGCCAATGCCCGGACCCTGGCGACCAAGGCGGCCGATGGGGCTGGCGAATGGGCGATCCAGGGCCGCTGGACGACCGCGCTGTCGGCCTGGCGGCAGAATGACTGCCAGGCTGCCGAGACCGCGTTCGAAGGCACGGCGGCGCGCGCCACCGATGTCGACCTGCGCGCCGCCGCGCTCTATTGGGCCGCGCGGGCCGACATGGTCTGCGGTCGCCCGGACAAGGTCGAGGGGCGACTGCGCTCCGCATCGCAGTTCCGCGAAAGCTTTTACGGCCAGCTGGCCCGCCAGGCGCTGGGGATGCGTGGCGAGCGCGAACCGCGCGGACAGCTTGTCGCGACCGACTGGGCCGCGCTCGATCGGCGCCCCAACATCCTGGTCGCCGCCGCCCTGGTCGAGATCGGCGAGACCGACCTCGCCGATCAGGTCATCCGCCAGCAGGCCCGGATCGGCCAGCCGACCGAATTCCGCAACCTGGTCCGCCTCGCCGAATCGCTCGACCTGCCCGCGACCACCGTCTGGCTGGCGCATAACTGCCCGGCGGGCGTGACGGCCACCGCAGAGGCGCGCTATCCGACGCCAAACTGGGCCCCCGACAGCGGCTGGCGCGTCGACAAGGCGCTGGTCTATGCCCATACGCTCCAGGAAAGCGGCTTTCGCAACAAGGTGGTCAGCCCGGCCGGCGCCTACGGCCTGATGCAGATCATGCCCGCCGCCGCGACCGATTTTGCGCGCGAGCGGGGCGTGTCGATCGACCGATCGGCGCTGACCAAGCCGTCGACCAACATGGATATCGGCCAGCGACATCTGGAGCGGCTGCGCGACATGACGGGCGTGACCGGCGGGCTGCTGCCCAAGGTGATCGCGGCCTATAATGCCGGCCCCAAGCCGGTCGGCGAGTGGAACAGCCTGGTCCGCGACAATGGCGATCCGCTGCTCTATATCGAGAGCATTCCCTATTGGGAGACGCGCGGATACGTCACCATGGTCCTGCGCAACTACTGGATGTACGAAAGCCAGACCGGCAAGACCAAGTCGCCCAGCCGCGCCGCACTGGCCCAGGGCATGTGGCCGCGCTTCCCCGGCCTGCCGGGGGCGAGCGCGGTGCGGCTCCAGCGTCCCAACATCGCTCAGGCGAGCGTGGCGCGCAGGACCACGATCGCGCTGAACGCGACGGTCGGCCCGCAGTCGAACACCGCGGTGCCTCAGGCGAATTGAGCGGCTTTGGAGGCTCGATGGATTTCCTTGGCCTTCGACTTCGCTCAGGCTGAACGGAGGGGGGATTGGGGTCGGCCGCAACCCTCCTCGCCAGTCGTGACACCCCTCCGTCAGGCCTTCGGCCTGCCACCTCCCCTTACAGGGGAGGAATGGCGATGGGCTTCAAGTCCTACCTCCGTTCAGCCTGAGCGAAGTCGAAGGCCACGCCCCACCGCCAACCAAGCCGCCCCCAAAATCTCGACAGAGACGTTCCGCCCCCATGCCCATCGACACCACCCGCCGCTTCACCCCCATCCGCATCGCGGTGCTGACCGTCTCCGACACCCGCTCGCTAGCGGAGGACCGCTCGGGCGACACGCTGGTCGGTCTGCTGGCCGAAGCCGGACATGAGCTGGCCGCACGCACCATCCTGCGCGACGATGCCAACGCGATCGTCGCACAGCTGAACCAGTGGATCGACGAAGCCAGCATCGACTGCATCCTGACCACCGGCGGCACCGGCGTGACGGGGCGCGACGTCACCCCCGAGGCGGTCGAGCGGGTCGCGACCAAGATGATCCCGGGCTTTGGCGAACTGTTCCGCTGGCTCAGCTTCCAGACGATCGGCACCTCGACCATCCAGTCGCGCGCCTGCGCCTGTGTCGCGCGCGGCACCTATATCTTCGCGCTGCCCGGCTCGACCGGCGCGGTCAAGGACGCGTGGAACGGCATATTGCGCGACCAGCTCGACAGCCGCCACCGCCCCTGCAACTTCGTCGAGCTGATGCCCCGCCTGCTCGAGCGCTGATCAGTCGGGCTGCATCGCGGCCAGTTCATGGCCGTCGACATCGCGAAAATGAAAGCGACGCCCGCCGGGAAAAGCGAAGATCGGCACCGCAATCGTGCCGCCCGCCGCCGTAACCGCCGCCAGCGTGGCCTCCAGATCCTCGACCCGGATCACGGGCAGCGGCGCCTTGACCTTCTCTGGCGCGGCGTCGAGCCCGACATCGGTATCGCCGCTCATCGTCGCGGCATAGTCGGGTCCGAAATCGGTGAAGCGCCAGCCGAAGGCCTTGGCATAAAAATGCTTTGCGGCCTCGCGGTCCCCAACCGGCAGTTCGAGATATTCCAGACGCGCCATCACCACCTCCATTGTTCTTGCTATGTTCCGATGACTGGCATAATTTTGGGCCATGGACAAGCCGGTTCGATCATCACCGCGACGGAATGCGTCAGCGCTTGCGGACCTCGATCAGCTTTTCGACCAGGACCGTCCGCGTGCCATCGCCGAGATACCGCTTTTCATGGGGTTCGACGCTGACGCGACCGTAGAGACGGACCGTGAAGACGCCCCAGACGGGCTCAACATGGGCCCAGTGCGCGACACGCCGCGCGCGTGTTTCGAGTTCGGCGCAAAGGTGGTCGAGACAGGCCAGCGACGCCCCGTCTTCCGGGACGGCCTCGACCCCATTGGCCGTCCGGCATTGCTCGAATCGGCTGTTTTCGAAGTTGGAAAACCATCGGCAGGTCAGCAGCATTCCAGGGCCATAGGCGACGCCGCGATGGACCAGGCCATGATCCGGTGGAGCGGCTGCGGTTATCGCGAGCAGAGCAAGCAAAGGTCCCATGCGATCAAGCTATCCCCGCCGCTGCCGAATGCAACGGCACGGCCATGGTAAACCGCGGCGCAACCGGGAATGCGACCAGCACGCGCTTCCGCCTGCCCGCGCGCGAAGCGGACGGCGACTGGCTGGACGCCCAGTTGCTGGTAGACGGTACGCCCCCACCACTCCGGACCAGCGTGACGGTGGTGAAGCCGCGGACCATCCTGACCCGCAACACATCCCCCGACGTGCCGTTTATGCAGTCCATCAATGCCTATGGTGGCTGCGAGCATGGCTGCATCTATTGCTTCGCGCGGCCGACCCATGCCTATCACGACCTGTCGCCGGGGCTGGATTTCGAGAGCCGATTGTTCGCCAAGCCCGATGCCGCCGAACTGCTCCGCGTCGAACTGGCCAAGCCGGGGTATCGCGTCGCACCGATCGCGCTGGGCACCAATACCGATCCCTATCAGCCGATCGAAGCCGAATGGCGGATCACGCGGGCGATCCTGGAGGTGCTCGCGGAGACGAACCATCCCGTCGCGATCACGACCAAGTCCGATCGCGTGGTGCATGATATCGACATACTCGGACCGATGGCAGCGAAGGGGCTCGCCACGGTCTGCGTCTCGGTGACGTCGCTGGATGCGAAGGTCGCGCGGACCGTCGAGCCCCGCGCGCCGACGCCCGAGCGACGGCTGGCGGCGGTGGCGAAGCTCGCGGACGCGGGCATTCCGACCTATGTCTCGATCGCGCCGGTCATTCCCGCGATCACCGATCACGAGATCGAGCATCTGGTCGAGCGCGCCGCTCGGGCGGGCGCGCGCCACGCCTTTTTCATTCCCGTGCGTCTGCCCCATGAAGTTGCACCGCTGTTCCGCGCATGGCTGACGGAGCATTATCCGGATCGCGCGGGCAAGGTGATGTCGATCATCCAGTCCTTGCGCGGCGGCCGCGACAATGATCCGGATTTCTTCACCCGGATGAAGGGACAGGGGCCCTGGGCCGATCTGCTACGCGTCCGCTTCCACCGGGCCTGTCGGCTGCATGGCCTCAACCGCGACCGGCTGCGGCTCGACACCAGCCAGTTTCGTCTGCCGAGCGGCCCACAGGGCGAGCTGTTCTGAGGATCATCCTTGTCGGCCAACGCGTTGGTGGCAGGAAGGAGAGCGATGATGATCCACGATCCCGAACCGACCCAGACCGACGAGATTCCGAACGAGGACGATGCCGACAGCTCCGGCGCAGGCTATGGCAATCACGGCGACGCCGATGAGGAACAGGACCCGCGCAAAGTCGGCGGTTGACCAGCCGCCGCCTCCACCCCGGCCAAGGCCGGGGTGGAGAATTTATCCGACCAGCGCCAGTCGCGCTTCGGACGACTTCATCGCCACGGCCTTCACGCCCGGCAGATCCTCGATATGGCTCGCCAGTTCCGCGTCGAGCAGGAAATTGCGGCCGAGCGTCAGCAGCGTGTCGCCCTCCGCCCCCTTGATCCGCGCACGGACTTCGCCGCGTCCGTTGCGCAAGGGATCCAGCATCGCGTGCAGCGCCTTGAACGCGACCTTGTCCGTCACCGTCACCTCGACCACGAACTTGGCCGTACTGGCCAGACCGTCGAACAGCTGCACCCGCTTGATGCTGACGCGCGGCGCTTCCTCGCCCGGACGGCGATCCAGCTCGACGGTGATGAGGGCGCAATCGCCTTCCTTCGCCGCCTTTTCTAGATCGGCGGCGACCGAGTCGTCGAAACAAGTCGCCAGGAACTGCCCCGTCGCATCCGATAGCTGCGCCATCATGTAGCGCTTGCCGCGCGCGGAGGTCCGCCAGCGCGCATCCTCGACCAGGGCAGCCATGGTGGCCCCGATCCGTGCGCCGTCGTCGGGGATCACCAATTCGGTCAGCGAGGTATAGGTCCGCGCGCCGTGCATCTTGGCGATATGCGCATGCCGGTCGACCGGGTGCGCAGAGAAATAGAAGCCGAACGCCTCCTTCTCCTGCTCCATCCGCTGCGACAGCGTCCAGCGGGTGCCGGTCGGCAGCTTGATCGCGTCGCCCGCCACCTCGGTTTCGCCGAATAGCCCACCCTGCCCGCTGGTCCGCCCCTCATGGGTGCGCGCGGCGATGGCGAGGATGGTCTCGGCTACGGCATGGACGCCCGCCCGATTGGGCTCGATCCCGTCGAACCCGCCCGCGGATGCCAGCGTCTCCAACTGGCGCTTGTTCATCAGGCGCGGATCGACCCGTTTGGCCAGCGCATCGAGCGAGGCGAAGGGACCGCCCGCATTGCGCTCGACGACCAGCTTCTCCATCGCGCCCTCGCCGACCGACTTCAGCGCGCCCAGCGCATAGCGGACGGCGAGGCCATCCTCATGCGCCTCGACATCGAACTCGGCCTGGCTGGCGTTGATGCAGGGCGGCAGCATCGTCACGCCCATGCGGCGCGCATCGTCGACGAAGATTGCCAGCTTATCGGTCAGCGCCATGTCGTAGCACATCGACGCGGCATAGAATTCATGCGGGTGATGCGCCTTCAGCCACGCGGTCTGATAGGCGAGCAGCGCATAGGCCGCCGCGTGGCTCTTGTTGAAGCCATAGCCGGCGAACTTGTCGATCAAGTCGAACAGTTCATTGGCCTTTTGCGCGGGGATGCCATTCACCTCCTGGCAGCCCTTCACGAAGATGGCGCGCTGCGCGTCCATCTCCGCCTTCACCTTCTTGCCCATCGCGCGGCGCAGCAGGTCGGCGCCGCCCAGCGAATAGCCCGCCAGGATCTGGGCGGCCTGCATCACCTGTTCCTGATAGACAAAAATGCCATAGGTTTCGGACAGGATCTGTTCGAGCAGCGCGTGCGGGTAGATGATCTCCTCGGTGCCCTGCTTGCGGCGACCGAAGCTGGGGATATTGTCCATCGGGCCCGGTCGGTACAGCGACACGAGCGCGATGATGTCGCCGAAATTGGTCGGGCGCACGGCGGACAGGGTGCGCCGCATCCCTTCCGATTCCAGCTGGAACACGCCGACCGTGTCGCCCTTTTGGAGCAGGCCGTAAGTGGCTTCGTCGTCCCAGGCCAAAGCGCCGAGATCGACCTCGACCCCGCGCTTGGCGAGCAGCTGCACCGCCTTTTGCAGCACCGACAGGGTCTTGAGGCCCAGGAAGTCGAACTTCACCAGCCCCGCGCCTTCGACGAACTTCATGTCGAACTGCGTGACCGGCATATCCGAGCGCGGATCGCGGTAGAGCGGGACCAGCTGCGCCAGCGGCCGGTCGCCGATCACCACACCGGCGGCGTGGGTCGAGGAGTGGCGCGGCAGGCCCTCTAGCTTGGTCGCCAGGTCGAGCAACCGGCGGACCTGGTTGTCGTTGGCGTACTCCTTCGCCAGCTCCGGCACGCCGTTCAGCGCACGCTTCAGGTCCCACGGGTCGGTCGGGTGGTTGGGGACCAGCTTGGCGAGGCGGTCGACCTGGCCATAGCTCATCTGCAGCACGCGGCCGGTGTCCTTCAGCACCGCGCGCGCCTTCAGCTTACCGAAGGTGATGATCTGTGCGACCTGATCGCGGCCGTACTTTTCCTGGACGTAGCGGATGACCTCGCCACGCCGGGTTTCGCAAAAGTCGATGTCGAAGTCGGGCATCGACACGCGTTCCGGGTTCAGGAAGCGCTCGAACAGCAGGCCCAGTTTCAGCGGATCGAGATCGGTGATGGTCAGCGCCCAGGCGACGACCGAGCCCGCGCCCGAACCACGGCCCGGACCGACGGGAATATCGTGATCCTTGGCCCATTTGATGAAGTCGGCGACGATCAGGAAGTAACCGGGGAAGCCCATCTGGATGATGATATCGACCTCGAACGTCAGCCGCTCGTGATAGGCCTCGCGCCAGCCGGGTTCGCCTTCGCCCTCCAGTTCGGCGATACGGTCGAGGCGGGCGTCGAGCCCGGCGGTCGCGTCGCGGCGGAGCATCGCCGCCTCGCCCTCACGGTCGCCCGCCAGGCTGGGCAGGATCGGCTTGCGCCACGGGGCCATCACCGCACACCGCTGCGCCACGACCAGCGTATTGTCGATCGCCTCGGGCAGGTCGGCGAACAGCTGCTTCATCACCTCGGCGGGCTTCAGCCACGCTTCGGGGCTGCTCTTGGGCCGATCGTCCATTTCGACATAGGTCGAATTGGCGATGCACAACATGGCGTCATGCGCGTCGCGGAACCCGCTATCGGCGAAACAGCAGGGATTGGTCGCGACCAAAGGCAGGTCGCGGTCATAGGCCAGGTCGATCAGCTCCTGCTCGGCCGCCATCTCGATGGGATCGTCGCGGCGCGCGAGTTCGACATAGAGCCGATCGCCGAAGATCGCCTGAAGCCGGTCGGCATAGGCTTTTGCGCGGTCCGGCTGGCCCTCCGCGAACAGCCGCGCGATGCCGCCCTCGCCGCCCGCCGTCAGCGCGATCAGGCCGGTGCTGAATTTCTCCAGCGTGTCGAAGCCGACATGCGCGGCCAGCTCGATCGGCCGGTCAAGATGCGCCGCCGACACAAGCGCGCACAGATTGTCATAGCCGGTCACATCCTGCGCATAAAGCGCGACCCAGTCGACCACCGCGCCGACATTTTCTGGCATGTCGGGCCGCGCGACGCCCAGCATCGTGCCAATGATCGGCTGCACCCCCGCCTTCTTCGCGGCGTCCGAAAAGGCCATCGCGGCGTAAAGCCCGTTGCGGTCGGTCAGCCCGGCGGCGGGAAAGGCGTTCGCCTTGGCCTGCGCCGCAATCGCCTTGGGATCGATCGCGCCGTCGAGCATCGTGAAGGAGGAAAAAATGCGGAGCGGCACATATCCGGAATGCATCGCCCACCCCTACCCGCTCGTGCGTGATTCGACCAGAGCGGAACCCGGCGCAAGGCGATCCGTTACGCCTACAGAAGGATCACCCGAGCGCAGGACAGAGACGATGACCGATATGGACCGTGGCTTTGGCACAGCATTCCGCCCGGGTGCGGGCTGGGGCTGGATTCTGGCATATGGCGTGCTGTCGGCGCTGCTCGGGTTGGCCGCGTTTCTCTTCCCCGTGCCCGCCACGCTCGCCGCGACGCTGGTGATCGGGGCCTTCTTCATCGCCTCCGGCCTGGTGTCGATCGGCGCGGGCATTTTTGGCAAAGGGCATGAAGGACGCGGCTATGCCAGCGGGTTCGGCATCCTGTCGCTGGTCATCGGCCTGATCATGGCCTTCGAGCCCGCGACGGGGGCGATCTCGATCACGCTGCTGGTCGCGGTGTGGCTGGGCCTTCGCGGCGTCCTTGAGATCGTGCTCGGCACCCGGATCCGGCGGCGGCGCGGCTGGATGATCGCGCTCGGCGTGCTTAACATCATCCTGGCGGTCTTCGTGCTCGCGACGCTGCCGTGGAGCGCGATGACGCTGCCGGGTTATATCCTGGGGCTCAGCTTCCTGTTCGGCGGGATCACCGCCATTGCCTCGGCGCTGGATCATAAGAAGGGGGCGAGTGCGTTCGCACTTTGAAGTCGGTCGAGTGGCCTTCGACTTCGCTCAGGCTGAACGGGCGGCCTGAGCGAAGATGGGGTTACAGCAGCCCCTCTATATCCTTCGCCAGATCCTCCGGCTCGGTGGTCGGGGCGTAGCGGCCGACCACCTTACCCGAACGATCCACCAGGAATTTAGTAAAGTTCCACTTGATCGCCTTGGTCCCCAACACGCCCGGCGCCTGCGCTTTCAGCCACTGGAACAGGGGATCGGCGCCGTCGCCATTGACCTCGACCTTCGCCATCACCGGAAAGGTCACGTCATAGGTCAGCGAACAGAAATTCGCGATTTCTATCGCATCGCCCGGCTCCTGCGCACCGAACTGGTTGCAGGGGAAACCGATCACCGTCAGCCCCTGCGCCTCGTAGCGGCGGTGGAGCGCCTCCAGCCCCTCATATTGCGGGGTGAAGCCGCATTTGGACGCCGTGTTGACGATCAGGAGCACCCGGCCCGCATAGCCGCCCAGGTCGACCGGCGCGCCATCCGCCGCCGCGACGGTGAAATCCGCGATACCGCTCATGCGTGTTTCCCCAGCAGATAGTCGAGATTGGCGCGAACGCCCGGCCATTCGCGGTCGATGATCGAATAGACGACGCTGTCGCGGATGCGCCCATCGGCCATCACCTGATGCCCGCGCAGCACGCCGTCCTTCTTCGCGCCCAGCCGTTCGATGGCGGCCTGGCTGCGCTTGTTGAGTGCGTCGGTGCGGATCTGGACCGCCTGCGTCTTCATCACCTCAAAGGCATATGCGAGCAGCATCCGCTTCGCCTCGGTATTCACGCCGGTCCGCTGGACGCGGGTGGCATAGAAGGTGCCGCCGATTTCCAGCCGCCGATGCTGCGGCGCGATCCGCATATAGCGCGTCGTACCGACCACCTCGCCGCCCGGCGTCTCGACCGTGAAGAGCAGCGCACGGCCGACATCCCGCTCCTTCAGCGCCGCCGCCAGCCAACGCTCGGGCACCTTCATCATCGACACATTGGCGTAGAAGATGTTCCAGAGATCGCCCTCGCGCGCCGCCTCGACCAGCGCGGGCAGGTCGTCCTCCCTGAACGGGCGAAGCGTGACATGGCGACCGGTCAGCACGGGCGTCTCGGTCCAGACGCTCATTGCAGGCGCCCTTCATGCAGCCGGACGATGCGGTCCATCTTCATCGCCAGCCGCTCGTTATGCGTCGCGATCAACGCCGCCGAGCCCTCGCCGCGCACCAGCCGCAGGAACTCGGCCAGCACCACCTCCGAGGTATGTTCGTCCAGATTGCCGGTCGGCTCGTCCGCCAGCACCAGGGGCGGCTGGTTGGCGAGCGCGCGGGCAACCGCTACACGCTGCTGCTCGCCGCCCGACAGCTGGCTGGGGCGATGGGTCAACCGGTGGCCCAGGCCGAGCGCGGTCAGCAGTCCCTTCGCCCGCGTCTCGGCTTCGCCGGACAGCTTGCCCTTCACCAGCTGCGGCAGGACGACATTCTCGGTCGCGTTGAAGTCGGGCAGCAGATGATGGAACTGGTACACGAAGCCCAGATAGTCGCGCCGCGCCACGGTGCGGCCATGCGCGTCGAGCTTCGACACCTCCTCGCCCGCGATCCGGATCGAGCCGGAAAAGCCCCCCTCCAGCAGGCCGACCGCTTGCAGCAGGGTCGACTTGCCCGAACCCGACGGCCCCAGCAGCGCCACGATCTCACCGGGCGCGATGGCCAGGTCGACGCCGCGCAGCACTTCGATCGTCTGCCCGCCTTGCGTGAAACTGCGCGACAGCTCGCGCGTCTCCAGCACCGGCTGGGCCGCGCGCGGCTCGATCACGGTACCCATGCGGATGATCGGGTCATTCATAGCGCAGCACCTGAACCGGGTCCGTGCTCGCCGCCTTCCAGGCGGGGTAGAGCGTGGCGAGGAAGGAAAAGACGAGCGCCATCGACGCGATCACGATGACTTCGACCGGATCGGTCTTGGATGGCAGCTCGGTCAGATAGCGGATCGAGGGATCCCACAGATTCTGCCCCGTCACGAACTGGACGAAGTTCACCACGCCCTGGCGGTAGAACAGGAACACCGCGCCCAGCCCCAGCCCCGCGACCGTGCCCAACGCGCCGATCGTCGTACCCACCGTCATGAAGATGCGCATCAGCCCGCCGCGCGTCGCGCCCATCGTGCGCAGGATCGCGATGTCGCGCGTCTTGGCGCGGACCAGCATGATGAGGGAGGATAGGATGTTGAACACCGCGACCAGGATGATGATCGACAGCACGGTGAACATCGCCACCCGCTCGACCGCCAGCGCCTCGAAAAGCTGCGCGTTCATCGTCCGCCAGTCGGCGATCACCGCGCGCCCGCCCAGCTTGTCGGCCAGCGGCGCCAGGATCTGACCGACCCGGTCGGCGTCGACCGTCTGGATCTCGACCATGCCGACCGTATCGCCCATCAGGAGAAGCGTCTGCGCATCCTCGATGGGCATGATGACGTACGCCTTGTCATAGTCGTACACCCCGATCTCGAAGATCGCGCCCACCGTATAGCTGACGATGCGCGGCACCGTGCCGAAGGGGGTCGTCTGCCCCTGCGGGCTGATCAGCGAAATTTCCGAACCCACGCTCGCGCCCAGCGCCTCGGCCAGGCGGCTGCCGATCGCGATGCGGCCGCTGCCCGGCGTGATGCTGTTCAGGCCGCCCATGACGATCTTCGACCCGATGGCCGAATTGCCGCGAATATCGGCGACGCGCATACCGCGCACCAGCACCGCCTCGACCCGGCCATTATAGCTGGACATCAGCGGCTGTTCGATCATCGGCACCGCGCTGGTCACGCCGGGCGTCGCCCTGGCCTCACGCACGATGTCGCGCCAGTCGGGCAGACGACCGCCGACGCCCTGCACCACCGCATGGCCGTTCAGCCCGACGATCTTGTCGAACAGCTCGGCGCGAAAGCCGTTCATCACGCTCATGACGATCACCAGCGCGGCGACGCCCAGCATCACCGCGACCAGGCTGATCGAAGCGACCAGGAAGATGAACGCCTCCCCCTTGCCCGGCAGCAGATAGCGCCGGGCGATCATCCGTTCATAACGAGACAGGATCATGCAGGTCCGATCGATCCATGGAGAAACTGAGTAGCCCAGCGGCTGTACGGGCGGCACCGGACGCTGGCAATGCCGTGCCCGAAGCCGGCGGCAAAACGGCCGACTCCGGCAATTGTTGCCCGCACGCCACACAAGCGCGGCAATCGTAGCGCGGATGCCGCAAGAGGGATGACAAGCCGCCCTGCCGTACCGTAACACACTCTCACTGAGACACAGGCAGCAACGGCCGTGGTTCGGGGATTGCTCCAACGCTCACCCAACGAGGTTGATGCGGGAGCGGGAAAAGGGGGCTGACGAGCGATCGTCACGCAGGCGCCCGGATCGGAAACGATCCGGGCGTTTGTCATTTCAGCCGTGGCGCCATGCCCTCCCTCGGAAAATGCCGCCGGAACCGACGAGGAAACGGGGAGCTTCCAGACTCCGTCTCCAGATGCCGGCCCGGCGCCCGTTCACGGGACTGTCGCTATACCAGATCAAGATGAACCGAATGTGGACGAATCATGGGATTCGCCAGACGGCGGCATGCCCCACCACCACCGGGCTGGCGCCCGCATCAGAACGACTTGGAAATCGTGAACCCATAGGTCCGCGGATCACCCGGCTGGCCCACGATCAGCCCGGTCGACCCCGACTGCGTCGCCAACAGCTCGTAATAATTGTGATCGAACAGGTTGCGGACCCAGACGAACGCGTTCCAGCTGCCCGGCGCCTTGAACCCCGCACGCACGTTCGACAGGCTGTAGCCGTTGATGTCGGTATAGGCCGATCGCGACGGATTGGACGAGAATTTCGACCGATAGCTGCCGTCATAGCCTAGATAGAATTGCCCCTCCGTCCCTGCCACGGTCGCGGGCAGGTCATATTCGGCACCGTAAGAAAAGGCCCAGCGCGAAACGCCCGGCAGCCATTGGCCCGAGATATTGCAATAGGGCAGCGAATTGCCCGGCGTCCCCGCCGCCGCAGGGGTACCCACGATCTGGCCGTTCACCACCGGCAGCGCGGTGCCGCCCGACAGCTCGGGCGGGCACGGCGCGTTGGTGAAACGGGTATAGCGCGCATCGGTGAAGGCGCCGTTCGCATAGACGTTGAACCGCTCGGTCGGGCGGAAGGCCGAGTCGATCTCGATCCCACGCGTCCGCACCCGGCCCGCATTGGCCAGGTATCCACGCAGGACGTTGACCTGAAGATTGTTCACCGTCGCCTGATAATCGCCGATCTCTGTCCAGAAGCCCGCGATGTTCACCGTCGCGCGGCGGTCGGCGAACTGGGTCTTCAGGCCAAGTTCGAAATGATTCACCTTTTCGGGCCGCACGGTCTGCGTGGCGAGGATCGGATTGTTCTGCCCGTCGAGCGGCAGGCCGGACAGGTTGATGCCACCCGACTTATAGCTCCGCGCATAGGTCGCATAATAATGGACGTTCGGGTTGAACTCGTATGCGACGGTCAGGTCGCCCGACAGGTTCCAGTTGGTGAAGGAGGGCGTGTAATTCTGCGGCGCGAGCACCCCGCGCTGGTCGCTGGTCAGGCTGGTCGAGCCTGCGCCATTGGTCACGACCGAGACATAGGAGCCGTCCTTGCGGTCGTAATTCAACCGCAGCCCCGGCGACACCGACAGGCGGTCGTCGACATGCCAGGTCAGCTTGCCGAACAGCGCCGCCGAGGTATTGGTGAAGCCGATCGTGTTGCGCGCGGTCAGGCCGTTCAGCGTCGCCGGATTGCGCCCGCCCGTGCTGGTCGGATTAAGCAGGAAGGCGCTCGCCGCCGGGCCCTGCACCTGCAAGCCTTGCGTGTCGATCGACTGCCAGAAATAAAAGGCGCCCAGCACATAATCGAGCGTCCGCTTGCCGTTCGACGCAATGCGGATCTCCTGCGTCACCTGGCTCTGCTGCGACGGATTGGCCGAAACGGTCGTGATCGGCAGGCCGATGAAATCGCGATCATTCGACGGATCCCAGTGCCAGAACCGCCAAGCCGACACACTGGTCAGCGTCGCCGATCCGACATCCCAATTCGCGACCAGCGACAGCCCGCCCAATTCCTGCTTGGCGCGCAGATCGGTGTCGACATCGGTCAGCCGGTCGAAGGCGTTGGTCGAGGGAACGGCATAACCCTGCGCCGCCGCCAGCGCCGCATATTGCCGGATGAGCGGCCGCTGCGTCGCGCCCACCCGCGCATAATATTGGACGCAGCAATTGGGGTTCTGCCGCGCATAATCGCCCGACAGTGTCAGGTCGAGCGTCGGCGTGGCGTGCCACAGAAACTGGCTGCGCAGCGACAGATTGTCCTGGCTGTTCTGCCATTCCTGCTGGCGCGTGTTCCAGATGGTCCCGCGCCGCGTAGTAATCGACGTCGACAGCCGCACCGCGACCTTGTCGTCGACCAGCGGGCCGGACACCGACGCCTTGGCCTGGAAAAAGTCGTAATTGCCTGCGCTTAGCTCAACCCGCGCCTCGGGCGTGAAGCTGGGCGGGCGGGTGATGATGTTGATCGCGCCCGCCGTGGTGTTCTTGCCATAGAGCGTACCCTGCGGCCCACGCAGCACCTCGATCCGCTCGGTATCGGTAAAGTCGAACGTCGCCGAGGCGATGCGGCTGTAATAGACCTGATCGACATAGATGCCGACGCCCTGCTCGATCCCGTCATTAGTCAGCCCGAACGGCGCGCCGAGCCCGCGGATATTCGCCGCCGAGTTGCGCGGGTTGGTCGAGTAGAATTGCAGCGTGGGCTGGATCTGGGTCAGCCGGTTGACATTGTATGTCCCCGTCTCGGCCAGCGCGGTGCCGCCGATCACCGACATGGCGATGGGCACGCTCTGGATCGTCTCGGCCCGGCGGCGCGCGGTGACGACGACATCGCCCCCACCCTGCTGCGCGGTGCCCAGCCGTCCTTCGGCACGGTTCTGCTGGGCAGCCGGTGCGGTTACGACCGACGTCGCCTGCGGATCGGTCGGCGGCGTGGTGGCCTGGGCGGCCAGGACAAGCGCGAGGGTCAAGGACATGGAAGCTCCCCTTTTGGTTTCATCTCCCATTCACACATCGTTTTAGTGGGCATTCAAGCCCACATGGCTTTGGCCATCCGAAGTTTTGCTTTTCGATCCACAGAGGCTCTTGAAGGCGATTTTTATAGAACCATATGGGTTCGCGTGCGGTGCCGATGACGGGCCGCACGGATGGGTCGGACCACCCCGCGCCGGGGCGATCCGACCGATCCCGTTTCAATTCGCTTCTGATGGAGGTTTTGACATGCGTATCGATCTGACTCCGTATCGCCGCTCGACTATCGGCTTTGACCGGCTGTTCGATCTGCTGGAGGCCAATTCGCGGGCTCATTCGGCGGAGAATTATCCCCCCTTCAACCTCGAGCGTCTGGCCGACGACCGTTATCGCATCACCCTGGCGGTGGCGGGCTTCAGCCGCGACGAGATCGAGATCACCGCGCAGCAGAACATGCTGCTCGTCACCGGCAAGAAGGATGACAAGGCGGGCTCGCCCAACTTCCTGCATGTCGGCATCGCCAATCGCTCGTTCGAGCGGCGCTTCGAACTGGCAGACTTCGTGTTCGTCGAGGATGCGCGCCTGAACGACGGCCTGCTCGTCATCGACCTCGTTCGCGAGGTGCCCGAGGCGATGAAGCCCAAGACGATCGCGATCAAGACGGGCCAGCCGCTCGCCGCGGTGGAACATCACGCCGACGACAAGGCCGACGAGGCCAAGGCGGCGTAAACGACTCGACGTCTTTCCCTCCCTGAAGACGTCGCGGGGCGTCCGGGCCGACGGGTCCGGGCGCCTTTTGTCTTAGGGTCGAGCGCACGGAGCAAGCCCTGCTCCTCCCCAAGCTTGCTTGGGGAGGGGGACCATCGCGCCAGCGATGGTGGAGGGGCGATGACGGACCGGCCATGCCCCTCCACCACGCCCTTCGGGCGCGGTCCCCCTCCCCGAGCGAAGCTCAGGGAGGAATCAATTTGCCCCCGTTCACGCCCCGCCAAAAAGAAACCCGGCCTCCATAGTCTGGAGGCCGGGTTCCGAGATCACACCAACCGGCTCTGCTTCACCGCCGCTTCGACGAAGCTGGCGAAGAGCGGGTGCGGGTCGAAGGGCTTGGACTTCAGCTCCGGGTGGAACTGTACGCCGACGAACCAAGGATGGTCGGGCCGCTCGACGATCTCGGGCAGCGTACCGTCGGGCGACATGCCGCTAAACACCAGGCCGCCCTTTTCGAGCGCGTCCTTATAGGTGGTGTTCACCTCGTAACGGTGGCGGTGGCGCTCGGAAATATCCTCGCCGCCATAGATCGACGCGACGACGCTGTTGCCCGCCAGCTTGGCGTCATAGGCGCCCAGCCGCATCGTGCCGCCCATGTCGCCGCTCGCCTCGCGCTTCTCGAGACCGTCGCGGCCCATCCACTCGGTGATGAGGCCGACGATCGGCTCGGAGGTCGGGCCGAACTCGGTCGAGGAGGCGTCCGCGATGCCCGCCAGGTTCCGCGCGCCTTCGACGCACGCCATCTGCATCCCGAAGCAAATGCCGAAATAGGGCACCCGCCGTTCGCGGGCGAAGCGGACCGCTTCGATCTTGCCCTGCGCACCACGCTCGCCGAACGCGCCGGGGACCAGGATGGCGTGGCAGGGTTCGAGTTGCTGCGCGATTTCGCTCTCGTCGCCCTCGAACAACTCGGCGTCGATCCAGCGGATATGGACCTTCACCTTGTTGGCGATGCCACCATGCACCAGCGCTTCGTTGAGCGACTTATAGGCGTCCTGCAGGCCGACATATTTGCCGACCACGCCGATCGTCACTTCGCCTTCGGGATTGACCAGGCGATCGACGATATCGGTCCAGCGCGACAGGTCCGGCGCGCCCTCTGGCTCGATGCCGAATGCGCGCAGCACCTCCGAATCGAGACCCTCGGCATGATATTGCAGCGGCACCGCATAGATGCTCTTGGCGTCCAGCGCCGGGATGACGGCCGAGGGCGGCACGTTGCAGAACAGGCCGATCTTGGCGCGGTCCGAGGCGGGCAGCGGATGCTCGCAGCGGCAGACCAACACGTCGGGCGCGACGCCAAGCGCAGCGATCTCTCGCACCGAATGCTGGGTCGGCTTGGTCTTCAGCTCGCCCGCCGCCGCGATATACGGCACCAGCGTGACGTGGATGCTGATCGACTTGCCGCGGCCCAGCTCGTTCTTCAGCTGGCGGATGGCCTCGATGAAGGGCAGCGACTCGATATCGCCAACGGTGCCGCCGATCTCACAAAGGATGAAGTCGATCTCTTCGCCATTCTCGTCGAGCGTATCGGCCTTGGCGAACGCCTTGATCGCGTCGGTGACGTGCGGGATCACTTGGACGGTCGCGCCCAGATAGTCGCCGCGCCGCTCGCGCTCGATGATCGTCTTGTAGATCCGGCCCGAGGTGACGTTGTCCGATTGGCGCGAGGACACGCCGGTGAACCGTTCATAGTGACCAAGGTCGAGGTCGGTTTCGGCCCCGTCGTCGGTCACATAGACTTCGCCATGCTGATACGGGCTCATCGTGCCCGGATCGACGTTGAGATAGGGATCGAACTTGCGGATGCGCACGCTGTAGCCGCGCGCCTGCAAGAGAGCTGCAAGAGAGGCCGCCATGAGGCCTTTGCCGAGCGACGAAACCACGCCGCCGGTGATGAAGATATACCGCGCCATGGGGAGAATCGCCTAGCTTGGATGGGGTGGATACGACAACAGCAAAGATGCGCGCCGCCGACGATTTGCGGCGGCGCGTTGGCCTAAGCTGCGGGGAAAGCCCGGTTTAGCGGGCGAGCGGAACCGCCGAATTGTCGGCCGGGCTCGTGGCGGCCGGGGCCGCCGCATTGCCCGACGGCGCGGTCGCGGGCACGGGCTGGGTGACCGGCGCCTGAGTCGCGGGGGTCCGGGCCAGCGAGGTATCGATGGCGGGGGCACCGCGCGTCGCGGCCATCACCGCCAGGACGATCGAAAAGCCGATGAACAGCGTCGCCAGCACGGCGGTCGCACGGCTGAGAAAATCCGCCGCGCCGCGCGCCGACATCAACCCCGCCGGGCTGCCCCCCGTGCCCAGACCGCCGCCTTCCGACCGCTGCATGAGAATCACCGTGACCAGGGTCGCGGCGATGATGGCGTGGATGACGAGCAGGAATGCGAACATGAGGCGCGTGTGATCCCGATGGAGGGTGTGCGAAAGCGCGCACATAGGCGAGCATGGCGGCAGGATCAACCATTTGGCCAACTGCTCTCATTCCTCCCCATCGCATGATGGGGAGGGGAACCGCGCCCGCCAGGGCGTGGTGGAGGGGCATGGCCGGTCCGTCTCGCCCCTCCACCACGCTCTCCGAGCGCGGTCCCCCTCCCCAAGCGAGCTTGGGGAGGAATTTGGAGGAACATCCGTGGAAACCACCACGGTTAAAGGGCGTTATGACCTCGAAACAACGCCCGGCAAAGCCCGGCACAGCCATTGGAATCGCCATCGTGTCCAATCCACACGACCCGCAGTCGCTGTTCGCCTGGATGAGCGCCCTTGTCGATTATGTCCGGTCGGGCGAGCCCGATCTGACCAATCGACAGATGGCGTTGCTGCTCGTCGTTTACCTGCGTCCCGGGCCGCATACGGTGCGCGGTTTGGCGCGCGCATTGAACGTCTCGAAACCTGTCGTCACCCGCGCCTTGAATAGACTAGGAACGCTGGGCTATCTGCGCCGTCAACGCGATGATAGCGACAAGCGGAACATCTTTGTCGCCAGGACACCTGAAGGGGCGGACTTTCTTGAAGAATTCGGACATTTCATCGGCGCCGGCGACGCCCCCGGCCTCCAGCGAGCCAACGCGTAAGAGTTTCGCCCTGCAGGGGCGCACCGTCAGCCTTGACCCGCGCACCCATGCGGTCCGGCCCGATCTGGCCGATGTTCGGCTGGCCGCATACGTATTCGCCCCGCATTATGCCGCGCCTCTACCCTATAGGACCAACGCGCCCGTGACCTTGCGCGAAGGCAGGGCGGCTGGCACCCCGGTGCTCGCCGAACTGACCCGCGGCGAGACGTTCGAGGTCCTTGAGTTGGCGGGTGGTCATGCCTGGGGCATTGCGCCGCAGCTTGGGCTGGTCGGCTATTGTGATGCGGATTTGCTGGAGCGGGTGCAGTGACCAAGACGGTGTTCATCGACGGCGGCGCCGGGACTACAGGCCTGGAGATCGCGGACCGGCTCGCCGGTCGCCCGGACCTGGCGATCCTGACCCTGCCCGATGATCGCCGCAAGGATGCGACGGCCCGGCGCGAGGCGATCAACGACGCCGACTTCGTGATCCTTTGCCTGCCCGACGATGCGGCGCGCGAAGCGGTCTCGCTGATCGCCAACGACCGGACGCGGGTGGTCGACGCATCGACCGCGCACCGGACCGCCCAAGGCTGGGTCTATGGCTTTGCCGAGCTGGAACCGGACCAACAGGACCGCATCGCGGCCGCACGTTTCGTCTCCAATCCCGGCTGCTATCCGACCGGCTTCCTGGCGCTGGTCCGCCCGCTGGTGCGCGCCGGTATCATCCCCGCCGACTGGCCGGTGACGGTCAACGCCGCGTCGGGCTATTCGGGTGGCGGCAAGGCGATGATCGCCGAATATGAAACGGCGACCGAGCGGGCCTTCCGCCCCTATGGCCTGAGCCTGGCGCACAAACATGCGCCGGAGATGAAGCGACATTCCGGCCTGAGCCATGCGCCCATCTTCGCCCCGTCGGTGGTCGATACCTATCGCGGCATGGTCGTCGAGGTGCCCCTGCCCCTCTATGCCCTGCCCGGCGCGCCGACGCTCGACCGCGTCGCCGACACGCTGGCCGAGGCCTATGCGGGCAGCCGGATCGTGACCTTCGGCGCCGGCGATGTCGCGGCGGTGAATATCGAGGAAAATGCCGGAACCGACCGGATGACCTTGCGTGTGTGCGGCAATCCGGCCACGGGTCAGGTGAGACTGATCGCCACGCTCGACAATCTGGGCAAGGGTGCCGGGGGTGCGGCGGTCCAGAATTTGAACATCATGGCCGGACTCGATCCGACCGCAGGCCTCGTGCTCTAAGGAGACGTCATGACGCGCAATCCCGTTGGCAAAGTGCTGCTGTTCGGCGCGACCGGCGATTTGTCGCAGCGAATGCTGCTTCCGTCGCTGTTCAACCTTCACTCGGACGGGCTGCTGCCCGATGGCCTGACGATCACCGGGACCGCGCGGTCCGATTATGACGATGCCAGCTTCCGGGATTTCGCGGCCAAGGCGCTCGACACCTTCCTGCCCGATGACCGGAAGGATGGCGAAAAAATTGCCGGCTTCTTAAATCGATTGCAATACCAGTCGCTGGACGCATCCTCGACGGACGGCTTTCCCGCGCTGGCGGAGAAGGTCGGCGACGTGTCGAACGGCCTGGCCATCTATCTGTCGACCGCGCCCAGCCTGTTCGAATCGACCATCAAGGGGCTCGAATCGGTCGGCCTGGCGGGCGAGACGGTACGGATCGGCCTGGAAAAGCCGCTCGGCTACGACCTGGCCTCGTCCAAGGAGATCAACGACGCGGTCGCGTTCGGCTTCCCCGAGGAGCGGACCTTCCGCATCGACCATTATCTGGGCAAGGAAACCGTCCAGAACATCCTGGCGCTGCGCTTCGGCAATTTCTTCTTCGAGCCGATCTGGAACGCGAACGGCATCGACAATATCCAGATCACCATTGCCGAGACGGTCGGGCTGGAGGATCGCGCGGGCTATTACGAAGGCGCCGGTGCGCTGCGCGACATGGTGCAGAACCATATCCTGCAGCTGCTCGCCCTCGTCGCGATGGAGCCGCCCGCGCGCTATGACGGCAATTCGATCCGCGACGAAAAGGCCAAGGTCTTCCGCTCGCTGCGCCTGATGTCGCCGGAGGACGTGCCCAACAACACCGTCACCGGCCAATATGCGGACGGTGCGGTCGGCGGCAAGATCGTCGGCTCCTATGCCGATGAACTGGGCAAGCCGTCCAAGACCGAGACCTTCGTCGCGATCAAGGCGCATGTCGACAATTGGCGCTGGCAGGGCGTGCCCTTCTACCTGCGCACCGGCAAGCGCATGGCGGCGCGTCGGTCCGAGATCGCCATCCAGTTCAAGCCCGTGCCGCACTCGATGTTCGCGGGGCGCGGCGGGCTCCTCCAGCCCAACACGCTGGTCATCCGCCTGCAGCCCGAGGAATATATCCAGCTGCTCGTGATGGCGAAGGAGCCGGGCCTCGACCGCGACGGCATCCGCCTGCGCGAGGTGCCGCTGAACCTGTCGTTGGATGCCGAGTTCGCGGGCACCCGTCGCCGCATCGCCTATGAGCGGCTGCTGCTCGACCTGATCGAGGGCGACCAGACGCTGTTCGTGCGCCGCGACGAGGTGGAGGCGCAATGGACCTGGGTCGACGCCATCCGCGCCGGTTGGGACGCCAATGACGTGAAGCCCAAATCCTATCCCAGCGGCAGCTGGGGCCCCTCCTCCGCCATCGCGCTGACCGAGCGGGACGGCGTGCACTGGCAGGACGACTAATTGCCTCGCCTTCCACCGTGAAGGCGAACGACACCGACGCAAGCGTGGCCCGCCCCGAGCGTGGGCCGCCCTTGCGCCCGGATATTCTAGGACAGGATGACATGACCGACGAAATCGAATGGTGGGATTATGAAGACACCACCGAAATGGCCGACGCGCTCGCGGGCGACATCCAGTTCATCATCGAAAGCGCGATTGAGGCACGCGGCGCGGCGGTGATCGCGCTGTCGGGCGGCAAGACGCCGATCCCGGTCTATGAGAAGCTGGCCAAGGCCAAGCTGGACTGGAAGCGGGTGACGATCGTGCCCGCCGACGAGCGTATCGTGCCGCTGGGCGATCCGCTGTCCAACGTGACGATGATCGGCAAGATCTTCCTGCCCAAGGGCGCGCGGGTGATGCCGATCGTGCCGCAGGCGACCGCCGACTATAAGGCGGCAGGGCGCTCGGCCGACGCGCTGATGCAGGAACTGCACTGGCCGCTCGACCTGGTCCTGCTGGGCATGGGCGGCGACGGGCATACCGCCTCGATCTTCCCCGGCCCCGATTATGACGAGGCGCTCAACGGCCCCAAGGAGCGCCGCGCGCTGGGCCTGATGCCCGACCCGCTGCCGCCCGAGGCGCCTGTGGCGCGCGTGACGCTGAGCCGTGCCGGGATCGTCTCGGCCCGCTCGATCATGATCGCGATTTCGGGGCCTGCGAAGAAGAAGGTCCTTGAGGATGCGATCAAGGAAGGCGCATCCTCGCCCTATCCGATCGGCCGCGTGCTGGCCGAAGTCGAACTGCCGATCGATATCCACTGGAGCGAGCAATGAGCCTGAACGCCGTCGTCTCGGCCGTCACCGACCGGGTCATCGAACGATCCCGGCCGGGCCGCCAGGCCTATCTCGACCTGATCGCGCACGAGGCCGAGACGGCGGTGCGCCGCCCCAATCTGGGCTGCGCCAACCTCGCCCATGCCTATGCCGGGACCGAGGAAGACCGCGACGCCATGAAGGCGGATCGCGGCATGAATATCGGCATCGTGTCGGCCTATAACGACATGCTGTCGGCGCACGCCGTCTATTATCGCTATCCCGAACTCATGAAGGTCTGGGCGCGCGAAGTCGGCGCGACGGCGCAGGTGGCGGGCGGCGTGCCCGCCATGTGCGACGGTGTGACGCAAGGCTATGCGGGCATGGAGCTGTCGCTGTTCAGCCGCGACACCATCGCGCTGTCGACGGCGGTGGCGCTAAGCCACGGCACGTTCGAGGGGGCCGCGCTGCTGGGCATCTGCGACAAGATCGTGCCCGGCCTGCTGATGGGGGCGCTGCGCTTCGGCCATCTGCCGATGATCCTGGTTCCCGGCGGCCCGATGCCGACCGGCCTGCCCAACAAGCAGAAGGCCGCCGTTCGCGAGGCCTTTGCCGAGGGCAAGGCGGGGCGCGACGAGCTGCTCGACGCCGAGATCGCGGCCTATCATTCCAAGGGCACCTGCACCTTCTACGGCACCGCCAACACCAACCAGATGATGATGGAGGTGATGGGCCTGCACATGCCGGGCGCCGCCTTCGTCAATCCGGGCACCAAGCTGCGCCAGGAACTCAGCCGCGCCGCCGTCCACCGGCTGGCCGCGATCGGGCAGCGGGGCGAGGATTATCGCCCGCTGGGACGCTGCGTCGATGAAAAGGCGATCGTCAACGCGGCGGTCGGCCTGCTGGCGACCGGCGGCTCGACCAATCACCTGATCCACCTGCCCGCCATCGCGCGCGCGGCGGGGATCATCATCGACTGGGAGGATATGGACCGCCTGTCGGCCGCCGTGCCGCTGATCGCGCGGGTCTATCCCAACGGTTCGGCGGACGTGAACGGCTTCGAGGCGGCGGGCGGCATGCCCTATGTCATCCGCGAGCTGCTGTCGGCCGGGCTGCTCCACCGCGACATCCTGACCGTCGCGGGCAAGGACCTGTCGGACTACGGCCAGACGGCGGTGATTGCCGACGACAAGCTCGCCTGGACCCCGGTCGGCGACAGCGGCGACGAGACGATCCTGCGCCCCGCCGCCGCGCCCTTCTCGGCCGATGGCGGGATGCGCATCCTGTCGGGCAATCTGGGCCGCGCCTGCATCAAGGTGTCGGCGGTCGAGCGGGAGCGCTGGATCATCGAGGCCCCCGCCCGCGTGTTCTCCGACCAGTCCGAAGTCCAGGCCGCGTTCAAGGCGGGCGAGCTGGAGCGCGACGTCGTGGTCGTGGTCCGCTTCCAGGGGCCGAAGGCGAACGGGATGCCCGAGCTCCACAAGCTGACCCCGCCGCTCGGCGTGCTTCAGAACCGCGGCTTCAAGGTCGCGCTGGTCACGGATGGCCGCATGTCGGGGGCCAGCGGCAAGGTGCCCTGCGCCATCCATCTCAGCCCCGAGGCGATCGGCGGCGGCGCGATCGGCCTGATCCGTGACGGCGACATCGTCCGTCTGGATGCGGTCGAGGGAACGCTCAACGCGCTGGTCGATCCGGCCGAATGGGCCTCGCGCCAACAGGCAGAGACGCCCGCCCCGATCCAGGGCATGGGTCGCGAGCTGTTCGCGCTGTTCCGCCAGGCCGCCGACGAAGCCGAGAAGGGCGCATCGCCCATTCTCGCCGGTGCGGGCCTGTAAAGAGTCAAGGGGGAGGGTATCATGGAAATCGTCGCTGCCGATATCGGGGGCACCCACGCACGCTTCGCGCTCGCCGAGGTCGAGAATGGACGCGTCGTCAAACTGGGCGAGCCCTGCACGCAGAAGACCGCCGAGCACGCCTCGCTTCAGACCGCGTGGCAGGCCTTCGCCGCGCATGTCGGACGCCCACTTCCCAACGCGGCGTCGCTGGCCATCGCCTCGCCGATCACCAGCGACGTGATCCGCATGACCAACAATCCCTGGGTCATCCGCCCCTCGCTGATCCCCGAGCGACTGGGCGCGGACACCTATACCGTCATCAACGATTTCGGTGCGATCGGCCACGCCGTCGCGCAGGTACCCGAGGAGGATTTCCTCCATATCTGCGGCCCGGAAGAGCCAATACCCGAACAGGGCGTTGTCACCGTCTGCGGCCCCGGCACGGGCCTGGGCGTCGCACAGGTGCTGATGACGCCGCAGCGTTACCATGTGATCGAAACCGAGGGCGGGCATATGGACTATGCTCCGCTCGACGGGATCGAGGATGCCATCCTCAAGCGGCTGCGCCGTACCTTCACCCGCGTGTCGTGCGAGCGCATCTGTTCGGGGCCAGGCATCATCGCGATCTATGAGACGCTCGCCTCGCTCGAAGGCCGCGCGGTGCCCAGCCGCGACGATCGCGAAATCTGGACCGAGGCGCTGGAAGGCACCGACTCGATCGCACTCGCCGCGCTTGACCGGTTCTGCCTCGCGCTTGGTGCCGTTGCAGGCGACTTCGCGCTGGCGCAAGGCGCCAAGACCGTGGTGATCGCGGGCGGCCTGGGCTATCGTATCAAGGACAAGCTGCTTCGCTCAGGCTTCGACCAGCGCTTCATGGCCAAGGGACGCTTTCAGTCGCTGATGGCGAAAATCCCCGTCAAGCTCATCACCCATCCCCAGCCCGGCCTGTTCGGTGCAGCCGCGGCCTTCGCACAGGAGCATACATGACCGACATCGCCACCATCATGCGCACCAGCGCGGTCATTCCCGTGCTGGTCATCGACGACGCCGCCACCGCCAAACCGCTGGCCGAGGCGCTGGTCGCGGGCGGGCTGAAGGTGCTGGAGGTGACGTTGCGCACCCCCGCCGCGCTGGAAGCCATGGCCGAGATGAAGAAGGTCCCCGGCGCGATCGTCGGTGCCGGCACCGTCGTCAACGAGCAGCAGCTGCGCGACGTGGCCGATGCGGGTGCGGAGTTCATCGTTTCGCCCGGCCTGACCGATCGGCTTGGCGCGGCGGTAATCGACAGCGGCATCCCCTATCTGCCCGGCATCGCCAATGCGGGCGACATCATGCGCGGGCTCGATCTGGGCCTGACCCATTTCAAGTTCTTTCCCGCCGAGACCAGCGGCGGGCTGAAGGCGCTGAAGGCGCTGGCCGCGCCCTTTTATCAGGCGCGCTTCTGCCCGACCGGTGGCATCACCGAAGCGAGCGCCCCCGACTGGCTGGCGTTCGACCGCGTGCTGTGCGTCGGCGGCAGCTGGGTCACGGGCGGGTCGATGGCGGACGTCGAGGCCAAGGCGCGCGCCGCGGCGGCGCTGCGCGGCTGATCCAAATCCTCCCCAAGCTATGCTTGGGGAGGGGGACCGCCCGGCAAAGCCGGGTGGTGGAGGGGCGTGGCATCCGCGATTGTCGACCGCGACATCCGTCCGTCAGGCCTGACGGCCTGCCACCTCCCCTACAGGGGAGGAATATCCACCGCCCCTAGCACCCACTGGCGAAACGCCTTCATCGCCAGTCCCTCTTTCCGCAACAGCAATCGCGTCAACCAATAGCACCCGGCGTCAATTTCCACGTCGAACGGCTGCACGAGCCGCTCCGTTGTCAATTCATGTCCGAACATCACCTTTGGCGCGAGCGCTACGCCCAGCCCCGCCATCGCGGCCCCCACCATCAGTGCCGAGCTGTCGAACATCGGCCCGCGCAAGGTCGGCGGCTGCGCACCCGCCGCCGCGAACCAGCTTTCCCATTCGCTGACCCGATAGGATCGCAACAGCCGTTCGCGCGCCAGATCCCCCGGCGCTTGCAGCCGAGCCGCCACCAGCGGCGCGCAGAGCGGTGTCAGCGGCGCAGCCATCAGCCGCTCGGCATGGGTGCCATGCCACGCCCCGTCGCCAAAGCGGATCGCATAATCTAGCCCCTCCCCCGCCAGATCGACCCGGTTGTTGTTGATCGACACGCGCAGGTCGATATGCGGATGGGTCGCGGCGAAATCGTCCAGCCGCGCGAGCAGCCAGCCGGTGGCAAAAGTCCCGACCACCCCGATATTCAGCACATATTGGAACCGACCATCGGCAAAGCGATCCAGCGTCGCCCCGATCCGGTCGAACGTCTCGGCCAGCACCGGCACCAGCGCCTGTCCGTCGTCGGTCAAGGCCAGCCCGCGCGGCAGCCGGTGGAACAGCCGCGCGCCCAGTCTTTTCTCGAGCGTCGCGACCTGATGGCTGACTGCCCCCTGGCTGACGCATAGCTCGATCGCGGCCCGGGTGAAGTTCAGATGCCGTGCCGCCGCCTCGAATGCGCGAAGGGCGTTGAGCGGCAGTTGGGCACGGTCCATGGCCCACCATGAATTCTGCTCATGGCTCTGTCGAGCGAAGATGCTTTGTCGGCGCGCCCGAAGCGATCCATCATGCCGGGCAAGGAGACCCATCATGCTCGCCAGGCCGACCCTCTTCTCGCTGATCGCGCTCGTCACCGCAACCGCCAGCCCTCAGGCGCCGGATCCGCTGACCCGGCCGATCGTGACCGACCGCACCGCCGGATGGCTGACGCCGCGTCCGCCGGTAAGGGTCTTCGGCAATACCTATCTGGTCGGTTTCGGGGGCCTGAACGTCGCGCTGATCAATACCGGCAAGGGCCTGATCCTCATCGACGGCGCGCTGCCCCAGGCCGCACCCGCGATCCTGGCCAACGTCTCCAGGCTCGGTTTCCGGCCGCACGACATCAAATATATTCTCAGTACCGAGCCGCATTTCGATCATGCGGGCGGCATCGCGGCCCTGGCGCGAGACACCGGCGCGACCGTCATCGCCAGCGCGCGCGGCGCCGAACGATTGCGGACCGGCCGTCTGGCCGCCGACGACCCACAGCGGGCTTATGACAGCCGCTTTCCCGCCGTGGCTTCGGTCCGCGTCATCCATGACGGCGAAAAACTACGACTGGGCGACACGGTCGTGACGGCCCGTGCGACGCCGGGCCATACCATGGGCAGCATGAGCTGGAGCTGGCCCGCCTGCCAGGCTGGATCATGCCGCGCGATCGTCTTCGCCGCCAGCCTGAACCCGGTGTCGGCCGAGGATTATCGCTTCTCGGCCCCGGCGAATCGTTCCGTCGTCATGGCCTTCGCACGCGGGCAGGCGGCGATGGCGCGCCTGCCCTGCGATATATTGATCACCGCCCATGCCGATCAGGACGGCGCCACCGACCGCTTCCGCGATTCTCCCGGTGCGTGCCGGGCCTATGCCCGTTCCTCAAGAGAGGCGTTGCAGGCTCGGTTGCGCCGGGAGGCCGCATCGCCGCGCTGATTACTCGACCGTCAGGTTGCTCAGCGAGCGGACCGAGACCTCGTGCTGGAGGCGGTTATAGCTGCGCGGCGTGCCGTTGATCACGTTGACGATCGGCATCAGCTTCAACATGCCCTTCACCCGCACGGTACGGCCGATCAGCGCGGTTTCGGGGGCCGCGCCCAGCTTTTCCTGCAGCTTGCGCGCGGCTTGAGGGGTCAGCCGGAAGGTCAGGTCGTCCGGCGAGCGGTAATCGGCATTCGAGTTGAGGTACAGCGCCTCGCGCGTCCGCTGGGCCGCGGCGACCGTCATCTCGAACGTGCCCGTGACACCCCGGCCACGCCGCGCATCGGCCAGCGCCATGGCCTCGGTAGGCTGCATTACCGCGCCAGCCTGCGGCATGGCGGCGACCAGAAGTACGGAACCCAGCAACGTGATCATCGAACAGTCCTCCCAACCAGAAGCCATGGTCTGGCAGGAAGATGCTACAGGTCCGAGTCCAAGTTGAAAGTGGGCGAAAGGCGCTGGTTACATTTCCCCGCGCTGGCGACGGATCGCGTACCATTTCTGAACATTGGCATTATGCTCGGCCAGCGTGTCGGCAAAGACATGGCCACCGGACCCGTCCGCGACGAAATACAAGGCCTTGCTGTCCGCCGGATCCAGCACCGCGTCGATCGAGGCACGCCCCGGATTGGCGATCGGCCCGACCGGCAGGCCGGGGCTGGCATAGGTGTTGTACCCGTTCTTGGCGTGCAGCTCCGAACGCAGGATACGGCGGCCGAGCGGACGCCCCTTGGTGATCGGGTAGATGACGGTCGGGTCGGCCTGAAGCGGCATTCCGATGCGCAGACGGTTGCCATAGACCGCCGCCACCGTCCGGCGTTCGGAGGGCTTGCCCGTCTCCTTCTCGACGATCGAGGCGAGGATGATCGCCTCCTGCGGCGTCTTGACCGCGATGCCGGGCTTACGGTCGGCCCAGGCCTGGGCAAGATAGTCCTTCATCGCCTTCTGCATCCGCGCGACCACCGAGGCGCGGGTGTCGCCCTTCTGGTACGCATAGCTGTCGGGCAGGATCGAACCCTCGGCAGGGACCGGCACATCGCCGGTCAGCCCGTCGGCGCGTATCAGGGCGTCATAGACCAGGACAGACGGGTATCCCTCGGGCACCGGCACCAGCCGCTGGCGGACCTTTCCTTCCTGCAGCAGGGTCAGGACGTCATGGGCGCTGGCATGTTCGGGAATGGCATATTCGCCCGCCTGGATTGCGCTGCCCTTGCCGAAGAGCCGCGCATAGAGGCGGAACCGCCCGGCGGAACGGATCGCACCGGCCTTTTGGAGGGCATTGGCGGCCCGCGCCAGGCTGGCGCCCTCGGGCACGACGACGGCGAGGGGCTTCTGCGCCGGTCCGCTGCCCGCCCAGTCATGCGCGACCCAGGCGAATACGGCGATGCCGATCAGCCCCAGCAGCAACCCGATACAGCCGACCTTGCGCATATCTCACCCGGTTTTGACTAGGGCGCACAGGCCCGGACAGGAAACAACCCCGGCACCGATCCGGGCCCGCTTGCGTGCCAGCCCGATGGCGCGGGCCGATCCATATTGCAAGCGGACCCCGAACGATGCCGGGGTTGGCATTTCAAACGGCCTGCACTTCGTTCGCACTGAGCGAAGTCGAAGTGCATGCCCTGCGTGCACCCCTGATCCCGTGGCCTTCGACTTCGCTCAGGCTGAACGGAGGTTGGGGAGCGTGGCACAATATAACCGCCGTTCAGCCTGAGCGTAGTCGAAGGCCAAGGGAAACCCCTGGAACGCAACGACTCCGCCCCACCCGAACGGCGGAGGAGCGTCAGATCGCCTTCATCACCAGCGAAGCATTGGTGCCGCCGAAGCCGAACGAGTTGTTCAGCACCGCCTTCACTTCGCGCTTCTTGGCCGTGTGCGGGACCAGGTCGACGCCCTCGGTGCCCTCGTCGGGGTCATCCAGGTTCAGCGTGGGCGGCACGATCTGGTCGCGCAGCGCCAGGATGCAGAAGATGCTCTCCACCGCACCGGCGCCGCCCAGAAGATGGCCGATCGCCGACTTGGTGCTCGACATCGACGCGCCCGACAGGTCGTCGCCGAACACGCGCTTGGCGGCGGCCAGTTCAATCGTGTCGGCCATGGTCGAGGTGCCATGCGCGTTGATATAGTCGATGTCCGACGGCTCCATGCCCGCCTTGCGCAGCGCCATGCGCATCGCATTCTCGGCGCCCTTGCCCTCGGGGTGCGGCGCGGTGACGTGATAGGCGTCGCCCGACAGGCCGTAGCCTACGACCTCGGCATAGATCTTCGCGCCGCGCGCCTTGGCGTGCTCATATTCCTCGAGCACGACGACGCCCGCGCCCTCGCCCATCACGAAGCCGTCGCGGTTCTTGTCATAGGGACGGCTCGCCTCGGTCGGGCGGTCGTTCATGCTCATGTTGAGCGCCCGCGCCTGCGCGAAACCGGCGACGCCCAGTGGGTTGATCGTGCTTTCCGAACCACCCGCCAGCATGATGTCGGCATCGTCGTCGCGGATCATCCGCGCCGCGTCACCGATCGAATGCGCGCCGGTCGAGCAGGCGGTGACGACCGCATGGTTCGGGCCCATCAGGCCGTATTTGATGCTGACCTGACCCGAGATCAGGTTGATCAGACGACCGTGGACGAAGTGCGGGCTGACCCGGCCGGGGCCGCGCTCGTGCAGATTGACCGATTCGATCTCGATGCCCGGCAGGCCGCCGATGCCCGAGCCGATCGACACGCCGGCACGCAGCTTCGTCGCCTCGTCCATCTCGGTCAGGCCGGCATCTTCCAGCGCCTGTCCGGCGGCGTCGATGCCATAGACGATGAACGGATCGACCTGGCGCTGGACCTTGTGGTCGACGCGCTTGTCGGGGTCGAAGCCATATTCATGATCCTTGGGCTTCACCTCGCACGCGATGGTGCATTTCTGCCCGGTGGTATCGAACCGCGTGATCGGACCGGCGCCGGACTTGCCAGCGATCAGATTGGCCCAGGCGGTTTCCACGTCCGCGCCCAGAGGCGTGACAAGACCCAGTCCGGTGACGACGACGCGCCGCATATTCCACTCCATTCAGAACGAAAACGGCTCCCCGCCCGCTAGTCGGGGTCGGGGAGCCGCTTGAAACCTGGCCTGTTACGGCCTGATCGGCCCGCATGACGGCGGGCCGAGTGGCCCCGTTATCAGGCCTTGTTCTCGTCGATGTACGTGATCGCGTCCTTGACGGTCGTGATCTTCTCGGCGGCATCGTCCGGGATTTCGACACCGAACTCTTCCTCGAACGCCATGACGAGCTCGACGATGTCGAGGCTGTCGGCACCGAGATCGTCGATGAAGCTCGCGTCCTCGGTCACCTTGTCGGCTTCGACGCCGAGATGCTCGACGACGATCTTCTTCACGCGGTCGGCGGTCTCGCTCATGGTAATCCCTTCTCGTATCTAATCGGGGGTTGGTAATTCCTGAACGCACGTAGAACGCGCGCCCATGTCTGGCAAGCCCGTCCAGCGACGGACTTGGTTTAGTATCGGATCATTCGAGCCCTGGCAGGGCTCAGAGCATCGCCATGCCGCCATTGACGTGCAGCGTCTGGCCGGTGACATAGCCCGCTTCCTTCGACGCCAGGTACACGACGGCGGCGCCGATATCCTCGCCCTTGCCCAGGTCGCCCGCCGGAATCTTGCCGAGCAGCGCGGCCTTCTGCGCCTCGGGCAGCACGTCGGTCATCGCCGAGCGCATGAAGCCCGGTGCAACGCAGTTGACGGTGACGTTGCGGCTGGCGAGTTCCTGCGCCACCGCCTTCGACATGCCGACGATGCCCGCCTTGGACGCGGCATAGTTCGCCTGGCCCGGATTGCCGGTCGCGCCGACGATCGAGGTGATCGAGATGATACGGCCGAAGCGCGCCTTCATCATCGGCTTGGCGGCGGCGCGGATCAGGCGGAAGGTCGCCTCCAGGTTGACGCTGATGACCTGGTCCCACTCCTCGTCCTTCATCCGCATGGTCAGGTTGTCGCGGGTGACGCCCGCATTGTTGACCAGGATGTCGAGCTTGCCGCCCAGCGCTTCCACCGCCTGCGGGACCAGCGCGTCGACGGCAGCGGGGTCGGAGAGGTTGCACGGCACCGCGACATGATCGCCGCCCAGCTCGGCACGAAACGCCTCCAGCTTGTCGATATTGGAGCCGGACAGCGCCAGCTTCGCCCCCTGCGCGGCCAACGCCTTCGCGACCGCCGAGCCAAGGCCACCGGACGCGCCGGTCACGAGGGCTGTCATTCCTGTCAGGTCGAACATTGGAAACTCCCTAGAAATTTTGTTCGCGCAGACGCGCGGAGGACGCAGAGGGGTTATGGCAGAGGGGTTATGGTTGTTGACGAGGCGACGTATACCCTCGCGCAACGTCTCCCCTCCGAAGTTGATCAACAGCCCAACGGGCTGACCAGTCAGACGCAGATAGGTCAGTAGTTGTTTGGCGTGAACAGGAGCCAAGCGTTCCACCGATTTGATTTCGACCACAAGGCGCTCATCAACCAAAAGGTCGATCTTGAACGCTCCCTCGATACGCACGCCTTCAAATTCGATGTCGATACTGCGCTGGCGCGCGACCGAGTAGCCCATAGCCGCCAATCTGGCGGCCAGGACAATCTCATAGACACTTTCCAGGAGACCGGGACCCAACTCGCGGTGCAGCCGCAAGGCCACATCGACGACATCCCCGCTGATGAGATCGATGTCACGCAATGGCCCCAATCCCCCTCTGCGTCCTCCGCGCCTCTGCGCGCAAAAATCAGAGCTTGGCGAGAAGCCCCTCGATATCGTCCATCGTCACGACACTCACCGCGTCCGCATCCGGCGCGATGCGCTTGACCATGGGGCCGAGCACCTTGCCGCCGAACTCGACGAAATTCGCGACACCCGCATCCTGCATCGCCAGCACCGATTCGCGCCAGCGGACCATGCCCGTCACCTGCGCCACCAGCAGCGCGCGGATCGCGCCGGGATCGGCGACCGGTGCCGCCTCGACATTGGCATAGACCGGCACCAGCGGCGCGCGGATCTTCGCCTCGGCGAGCGCGGCGTCCATCGCATCGGCGGCGGGCTGCATCAGCGGGCAGTGGAACGGCGCCGACACCGGCAGCAGGACCGCGCGCTTGGCGCCCAGATCCTTGGCCAGCGCCACGGCCTTCTCGATCGCGGCGCGGTGGCCGGAGATCACGACCTGGCTGGGATCATTGTCGTTCGCCACGGTGCAGACCAACTCCTCGCCACCCTCGGCCAGGATCGAGTCGACCGCCGCGCCCGCGATGGTCTTCGCCTTTTCCAGGTCCGCGCCGAGCAGAGCGGCCATCGCCCCCTCGCCCACCGGCACCGCCGCCTGCATCGCCCGGCCGCGCAGCTTGAGGAGACGCGCGGTCGTCGCCAGGTCGATCGCATCGGCCGCGCACAATGCGGTATATTCGCCCAGCGAGTGGCCCGCGACGAAATCGACCTTTTCCGACAGGCGGACGCCGCCTTCCTTTTCCAGCACGCGCAGGGTCGCGATGGCGTTCGCCATGATCGCGGGTTGCGCATTCTCGGTCAGGGTCAGCTCGTCGGCTGGCCCCTCGACCATCAGGCGATAGAGATGCTGGCCCAGCGCCTCGTCGACCTCCTGGAACACCTCGCGGGCGACGGGGCTCGCCTCGGCCAGCGCCTTGCCCATGCCGACGGCCTGGCTGCCCTGGCCCGGAAAGATGAATGCACGCATATGTCGTTCTGCCATGAAACGGTAATAGGATGGCCCGCGCGGTAGAAAGGTCGCCCGCCGCTGGCAAGTGCGAGGCCCCTTAGCCGCTTGCCTTTTGCCGCCAAATCGCTATGAGCCAGCGCACCATTGGGCGGGAAGCACCTGCTTCACCCGCCCTCATGCCATTTTGGCGTGACGGTATTGAAGTATGGAAGACAGCCGGAGGGGCGTCCCACATGGGGTGGGCGTCAGCGATCGGCCAACATAAGGTAAGCTGCATGGCTCTTTACGAGCACGTGTTCCTTGCGCGCCAGGATCTGGCACAGGCGCAGGTGGACGCGCTGGCGGAAGCCGCCACGAAGATCGTCGAGGACAATCAGGGCAAGGTCGTGAAGACCGAGACCTGGGGCCTGCGTTCGCTGGCGTACAAGATCGCCAAGAACCGCAAGGCGCATTACGTCATGCTCGAAATCGACGCCCCCGCGGGTGTCGTCGCCGAGCTGGAGCGCCAGACCCAGATCAACGAAGACGTGATCCGCTACATGACCGTCAAGGTTGACGGCCATGAAGAAGGTCCGTCGGTGATGATGCGCAAGCAGGAGCGCGACCGCGAGCGTCGTGCCGATCGTGGCGAACGCCCCGACCGTGCTGACCGCCCCCGTCGTGATCGTGAAGAGGAAGCCGCATAATGGCCCGCCCGTTTTTCCGTCGCCGCAAGAGCTGCCCCTTCTCCGCGAAGGACGCGCCCCGGATCGACTATAAGGACGTCCGTCTGCTGCAGGGCTTCGTGTCCGAGCGCGGCAAGATCGTTCCGTCGCGCATCACCAGCGTGTCGGCCAAGAAGCAGCGCGAACTCGCCCAGGCGATCAAGCGCGCGCGTCATCTGGGCCTCCTGCCCTACGTCGTGAAGTAAGGGGTCTTACAGATGAACGTTATTCTGCTTGAGCGCGTCGAGAAGCTCGGTGCCATTGGCGACGTGGTTTCGGTGAAGGACGGCTATGCCCGTAACTTCCTGCTGCCGCGCAAGAAGGCGCTGCGCGCCAACGAAGCCAACAAGAAGGTGTTCGAGGCCAACCGCGCCCGCATCGAAGCCGAGAACGCGAACCGTCGCGCCGAGGCTGAAGTCGAGTCGAAGACCTTCGAGAACGCCACCGTCACCCTGATCCGTCAGGCGTCGAACGTCGGCCAGCTGTACGGCTCGGTCGCGGTGCGTGACCTGGTCGAGGCGCTGGTCACCGACGGCCACAAGGTTAACAAGAGCCAGATCGTGCTCGACCGTCCGATCAAGGCGATCGGCCTGTACGACGTGCGCGTCGCGCTTCACCCGGAAGTGGCCGTGACCGTCAAGGTCAACGTCGCCCGTTCGCCGGAAGAAGCCGAGATGCAGGCGCAGGGCGTCGACGTCATGGCCTCGATGTTCGAGCGTGACGAAGCCGGCTTCACCGAGGATTACGATCCCAACGCAGAGCCCGGCGCCACCGCCGAGGTTCAGCCGGAGCAGGAAGAAGAAGTGCAGGGCTAAACCCTTACCGCTTCGGCCTTCCGCCGATAAAAAGAGGGCCGTCCGGGATGACCGGGCGGCCCTTTTTGCGTCTTGGGAGACAGCAACCGGATGCGCACCCTATGGGCGCGCGAATGACCTCAGGGGCAACTGACGCAGGCGCTGACGACAGCGGCCAGAGGGATCAAGGCGAAGATGAGCGGCATTATCTTTTTCATGGTCAAAACTGCCAAAGCCTATCCATGGCCAGTAAATACACGGCCGAGTGCAAAAGTTTCGTTACGATAAACGCACGAGCGAAAAATTCTTCGCTTCGTCGCCATATGGGCTCGGCTCATCGCTAAAACAAGGACTGTTTAGCCTGGGTTAAGCGAGAGCGATGCGCTGCACTGCGCCCGGCGGTAGCGACCGGCATTCTCCCGTGAACGCAAGGCCGACGGTCCGATCCGACTTTACGACACGCCTATCCGCCTGCATCGTCCGCCTCGTTTCCGTCGATAGGGGTGTCGCATGAGTTGGGGAGCCTATCGTTGGAAAGCGCGACTTTTTGGCATGCTGTCCATGAGGAGGGGATTTCGGCTGCGGGCAGGCTGGCCTCTCACGTGGCGACATGCGGCGACACATGAGTGGCCACCCCTGCCGATCACCGCAGATGATTTTGCCTGGTCCCGGGAGGCGGGAATCGGCCTTGTCGCCGAATATGGCGACGAGACGCTGTTTCTGATCGACCGCGACTGGTTCGGATGGCCCGATCCGCCCCAATGGGGCCTGGCATCCTACGATCGAAACCGGAACAGATGGGCGATGTGGGGTGATTTCGACGAATGGCCTGCGGCTTGGCAACGTCCCGCACCGATGGGCTGACCCTGCGGAGCACCTATACCCGCCACATCTCCAAGACGGCGCCACCCAGAGCGATCGTAACGAATAGGAACGGTAATTTGGCATGATAGGCCGAGCAACGCTGACCCACGCCCTCGCCGCCGTAGCGGCGGCCTATGCCGCTCCCCCAGAGCCATTAAAGGGGCAATTTCTGGCGGCGATTTGGGCGGACCTTCAACTCAACGCGACGATCGGAAACGATAATGGGATCGCGTCACTTTGGTATCAGGCAGGGAGCGGTACAGCGCCCGACCTCCATATCCAGGATCTCGCCTGCACTCGAAAGCAGTCGCAATATCGGTGCTCTTTTGTGCTGCATCGGGACGGTGGCCCAAAGATAATATCGGGCCAGGCTGCCCCAGCCAGATTGGCCTGCACCGCGTCCTTCCATGCCACCGGCGAGGGCTGGTCCGTCGTCCATGAAGCTCCGCGTCGCATGGGCCACAGCAGGACCTCAATGCTCTGCAAAAGCCTGTCGGGCTGATCCTCCCTGCGGCGCTTCGTTTGAAGGCCCACGTCGAACTATGTGTCGCGCTTGAAACACAGGATACAGATGGGGATCGGGGAAAGCGCGATTGTCACGAACACCAGTAGTTCATCCAGGTGCCATTGTTGATTCCAGCCCGCCCATGCAAGCGTGAACCACGCCCCGCTCGCGACTACGACGGTGTAGCCGATTGCGGCGACCCGCGCCGAAACATTTGGTTTACCTGCCATCCGTGCGGAATATCATGAGCCTCCATGCACGCGAAGGGGCCTAACTGCCTCGACCATCATATGGACTGTCGATCGCCATCCGTTCTGTTGCAAAAGGGTTGAGCGATCGCGGAGTATCTCCATGATCTGACGGCACGCTCATCACTTCCGCCCGAACAGCTTCTCGATATCCCCATGCTGTAATTTCACCCAGGTCGGGCGGCCATGGTTGCACTGGCCGGAATGCGGCGTGACCTCCATTTCGCGGAGCAGCGCGTTCATCTCGGCGACCGACAGGATTCGACCCGCCCGGACCGAGCCGTGGCAGGCCATGGTGGCCGCGACATGGTCCAGCCGCTCGCGCAAGGACAGCGCCTGGTCGAACGCCGCCAGTTCGTCGGCTAGATCGGCGACCAGCCCCTTGGGATCGCTCTGTCCCAAGAGCGCAGGCGTGGCGCGGACCAGCATCGCGGTCGGGCCGAAACGTTCTAGGTCGAGGCCAAACTCGGCCAATTCCTCGCCTCGCGCCTCCAGGCGGTCGCAGGCGGGTTCGTCCAGTTCGACGACTTCGGGGATCAGCATCGCCTGTGATGCGACCCGCCCGCCAGTCAGCGCGGCACGCATCCGCTCGAGCACCAGACGTTCGTGCGCGGCGTGCTGGTCGACCAGTACCAGGCCGTCCTCGGCTTCGGCGACGATATAGGTCTTGGCGACCTGTCCGCGTGCGACGCCCATCGGATATTGTCGCATTTCGGGCGGGGGAGTGAAGGCGGCTTCGGCGCGGGCGAGCGGCGGCGGTGCCGCGAAGCCGGGGCGAGCCGCGAAGAGCGACTGGCGCTCCATCACGCGCGTTTCCGGTGCGGCGGCGGACCAGTCATCGGCTATCGGAGCCGCCGCCAGGGGTGAGGCAACACTCTCGGCCTGCCACATGGCCAGCGCCGAGTCGGGCGGACGCTGGACGCTGCGATGGCCCGCTTCGTCCAGGGCGCGACGCAGGCCCGAGACGATCATGCCCCGGATCAGCGCGGGATCGCGAAAACGCACCTCGGTCTTGGCCGGATGGACGTTCACATCGACTTCCGATGGCGGCATGTCGAGGAAGAGCGCGACCACCGCGTGGCGATCGCGCGGCAGCATCTCGGCATAGGCGCCGCGGATCGCGCCCATCAGCAGCCGGTCGCGCACAGGCCGCCCGTTGACGAACAGATATTGATGGTCGGCAATGCCCCGGTTGAAGGTCGGCAGCCCTGCGACACCGCCAAGTGTCACCGAGTCGCGTACCCAATCGATCGCGACGGAATTTTCTGCCAGCGCCCGGTCGGTAAGCCCCGCCACCCGGCCCGGACGCTCCTCGCCGCCCGGTACGGTCAGCACCCGCCGCCCGTCATGCTCCAGCGTGAAGGCGATATCCGGCCGCGCCATCGCCAGGCGGCGTATCATGTCGAGACAGGCGGCATATTCGGATCGCGGCGAACGCAGGAATTTGCGCCGGGCGGGGACGCGTGCGAACAGGTCCTCGACCACGATCCGCGTTCCCGGCGGCACGGCGGCGGGGCCGTCGCGCAGCACCTCGCCATTGTCGACCACCCGCGCCCAGCCATCGCGGCCCGCCGGTCGGCTTTCGATCGTCACCCGCGCGACGCTGGCGATCGACGGCAGGGCTTCGCCGCGAAATCCGAGGGTTAGGACCGATTCGATCGCCTCGTCCGGCAATTTCGAGGTGCAATGCCGCTCCAGCGCCAGCGCCATGTCGTCGGCCGTCATGCCGCAACCATCGTCCGCCACCTCGATCCGGCCGATCCCGCCCTGCCCGATCGACACGGCAATCCGTGTCGCCCCCGCGTCGATCGAATTTTCGACCAATTCCTTCAACGCACTGGCGGGCCTTTCCACCACTTCACCGGCCGCGATACGATTGACGAGATGGGGAGGCAGACGCCGTATTGACATGCGGCAAACCCTAGCCCAAGCGACGGCATCCCGCGACCCCGCAAATGACGGTGCAGGCGCCTGTGACGGCTCTTGGCGGCGGTTCGGGATATGAGTCCACGCCCACCCGGTCCACAGACGGAACGAAAGCTTCGATGCCCCTCCCCCGCTTCCTGAAATTCATGTCGCAAGACATGGCGATCGACCTCGGCACCGCGAACACCGTGGTCTATGTCCGCGGACGCGGCATCGTGCTGAACGAGCCGTCCGTCGTCGCGGTCGAGACGATCAACGGCATCAAGCGGGTGAAGGCGGTCGGTGACGACGCCAAGCTGATGATGGGCAAGACCCCCGGCAATATCGAGGCGATCCGCCCGCTTCGCGACGGCGTGATCGCCGACATCGACGTCGCCGAACAGATGATCAAGCACTTCATCCTGAAGGTGCACGGCCCGCGCAAGTTCGCGCGCTGGCCAGAGATCGTGATCTGCGTGCCGTCGGGTTCGACCAAGGTCGAGCGCCGCGCGATCCGCGACGCCGCCTCGAACGCGGGTGCGAGCCAGGTCTTCCTGATCGAAGAGCCGATGGCCGCCGCGATCGGCGCCGACATGCCCGTCACCGAGCCGATCGGCTCGATGGTGGTCGACATTGGCGGCGGCACGACCGAAGTCGCGGTGCTGTCGCTGCGCGGTCTCGCCTACACCACCTCGGTCCGCGTCGGCGGCGACAAGATGGACGAGTCGATCGTCTCTTACGTTCGCCGCAACCATAACCTGCTGATCGGCGAAGCCACCGCCGAGCGGATCAAGCAGGAAGTCGGCATCGCGCGTCCCCCGGCGGACGGCATCGGCGTGACCATCCAGATCAAGGGTCGCGACCTGGTCAACGGCGTGCCCAAGGAAATCCAGATCAACCAGGGCCAGATCGCCGAGGCCCTGTCCGAGCCGGTTGCGACCATCGTCGAGGGCGTCCGTGTTGCCCTGGAGAACACCGCGCCCGAACTGGCCGCCGACATCGTCGACCAGGGCATCGTCCTGACCGGCGGCGGCGCGCTGCTTGAGGGGCTGGACGAGGTCCTGCGCGACGAGACCGGCCTGCCGGTGACGGTGGCGGAGGATCCGCTGACCTGCGTGGCATTGGGCACCGGCCGCGCGCTGGAAGACCCGATGTATCGCGGCGTCCTACTGAACGGCTAACCTCCAGCATAAGGGGACCGGCGCATGGCGCCTGCCCGCGACCGTCGCACCGGTTTCTCGCGACGGCGGCAATATGGGGCTTTCCTGGCCTATGTGCTCGCGGTGGCGGGTGCGGTGGTGGGTGCGGTGCTGCTTGTCGCATCGACCTTCAACCCGCCCGTCTTTGGCAGCTTGCGCATGACGCTGGGCAGCGTGACCGCCCCGATCTCCGGCGCGTTCGTCGCGGTCGGCGATGCTGTCAGCGGCGTGCCCGACGCCATCGGCCATTATTTCTTCGTCCATTCCGAGAACGACCGCCTGCGCGCCGAACTCGACCGGTCGCGCAAGCTGCTCCAGACCGCACGGACCATCTCCTATGACAATGTCCGGCTGCGGCGTCTGCTGGCGGTCCGGGACCGCACCGCCGATACGGTCATCACCGCGCGGCTGGTCAGCTCGACCGGCTCAAGCGGCCGTCGCTTCGCGCTGCTCAATGCCGGGCGGTGGCAGAATGTGACGCCGGGCATGGCGGTGCGCGGGCCGGAAGGGCTGATCGGCCGGGTGGTCGAGGCGGGGCCCGCCGCCGCGCGTGTGCTGCTGCTCACCGATCCCGAAAGCATCGTGCCGGTCCGCCGCACCCGTGACGGCCTGCCCGCGATCGCGGTCGGGCGGGGTGACGGCACGCTCGACGTGCGGTCGGTCAACACCAATGTCCGGCTGGCCAAGGGCGATCTGTTCGTCACATCGGGCACCGGCGGCCTTTACGCGCCCAACATCCCGGTTGCGCGCATCCAGAGCGACGGCGGCGACGTCGCCATCGCCCAGCCTTTCATCCAGCCCGATACGCTGGACTTCGCGATCGTTCAGCGCGCCTTCATGCCGATGCCGTCACCTGCGCCGGCACCCCGGCCGTGACCCTCGACACCAGCAACCCCTTCGACCCCGGACTACCACCCGCCCGCGCCCGGGCCCTGCCGTGGCTGACCGTGATGGCCGGTTCGCTTTTCGCCATCGTGCCGGTGGTGGCGATCGTGCCGTTGCAGCCGCCCATGGGGCTGCTGATGCTGCTCGCCTGGCGGCTGGTCGCGCGCTTCGCGTTGCGGCTCTGGGCCGCCGCGCCGCTCGGGTTATTCGACGATCTGGTGTCGGGCCAGCCGCTGGGCTCGGCGATGCTGCTCTGGTCGCTGACCTCGCTCGCCATCGACCTGTTCGAGCATCGGCTGGTGTTTCGCGATTTCTGGCAGGACTGGCTGATCGCCAGCGGGGCCATCGCCTTCTGCCTGATCGCCGGGCGCTTCCTGGCGGTGCCGGTGGGCGCGCAGGTGGACGCGCCGCTGATCGTCCAGATCGGGATCACCATCCTGCTGTTCCCGATGGCGACGCGCCTCGTCGCGTGGATCGATCGCAAACGCGGCCGAAATGAGGTAGGGGCCTGACCATGGAACGCCAGGGGCGGATCATGACCGAGGCCGCGCAGGCCTATAGCTTCTCCCGCCGCGCCTTCGTGCTGGGCGCTGCGCAGGCCGGTGTCGGCCTGTTGCTGGCCGGGCGCATGGCCTGGCTGTCGATCGCGCAGAACGAGAAGTATAATCTTCTCTCTGAGAGCAACCGCGTCAACACGACGATGATCCCGCCGCGGCGTGGCTGGCTGATCGACCGGCACGGCATTCCGATCGCCAACAACCGGACCGATTTCCGGGTCGACATCATCCCCGACCGGCTGGACGACAAGGACAAGGACCGCGTCCTGGGCCTGCTCCGCCAGATCCTGAAGCTCGACGACGAGGCGATGAACCGCATCCGCCTGGACCTGGAACATGCCGCCGGGTTCCAGCCGGTGCAAGTCGCCGAACGGCTCGACTGGGAGCGGTTCGCCGCCGTCAGCGTCCGTCTGCCCGAGCTGCCCGGCGTCCAGCCTACGCGGGGCTTTGCGCGCTTCTATCCGGCCGGCCCGGCGGTGGCGCATCTGACCGGCTATGTCGGCACGCCCACCGCCGAACAGTTCAAGGCCACGCACGACCAGCTGCTCGTCACCCCCGGCTTCAAGCTGGGCAAGGACGGGCTGGAAAAGATGCTGGAGCCCTATCTGCGTGGCAAGCCCGGCGCCAAGCGCGTCGAGGTGACGGCGCGTGGCAAGGTGGTGGCGGAGCTCGCCACCCGCCCCGACGTGCCCGGCCGCAACATCCGCCTGACCATCGACTCCGGGCTTCAGGAATATGCCGCGCGCCGGCTGGGTACCAATTCGGGCTCGGCCGTGGTGCTCGACTGCCGCACCGGCGAGACGCTGGCGATGGTGTCGATGCCCGCTTACGATCCGAACAGCTTTTCGGACGGGATCAGCCATCTGGAATGGTCGATGCTGTCGGAAAACGACCATGTGCCCCTGATGAACAAGGTGACGCAGGGGCTCTATCCGCCGGGCTCGACGGTCAAGCCGATGAACGGCCTGGCCCTGCTGGAGGCCGGTGTCAGTGCGGACGACCGGGTGTTGTGCACGGGCGCGATGCGCGTCGGCACCGGCATCTTCCATTGCCACAAAAAGGGCGGTCACGGCGCGCTGAACCTGAAGGGCGCGATCGAGCAGAGCTGCGACATCTATTTCTATGAGATGATCCGCCGCATGGGCTATGACCGCATCGCGCCCGTCGCGAAGATGGTCGGGCTGGGTCAGAAATTCGACCTGCCGCTCAGCACCCAGCGTTACGGCACCGTACCCGATGCAGCGTGGAAGCTGAAGAAATATAAGTCAAAATGGACCGTGGCGGACGGCCTGAACGCGTCGATCGGCCAGGGCTATGTGCTGGCCAATCCGCTGCAGCTGGCGGTCATGGCGGCGCGGATCGCATCGGGACGCGATCTCCAGCCCAGCCTGTTGTCGCATCAGGTCCATCTCGACTCCCCCGCCCTGCCCGTCGCCTCCGAGCATCTGGCGGTGGTGCGCGACGCGATGTTCGGCGTGGTCAATCAGGGCGGCACCGGCGGCGCGGCGCGGATGCTGGTCCCGGGCGTCAGCCTGGCGGCCAAAACCGGCACCGCGCAGGTGCGCCGCATCACCATGGCCGAGCGGCGCAGCACCGGCGTGCTGAAGAATGGGCAACTGCCCTTCAAGTTGCGCGACCATGCGCTGCTGGTCTGCTTCGCGCCCGCCGACAATCCGCGCTATGCCGCCGCCGTGGTCTTGGAACATAACGGCCATACCGTGCGCAATCTGGACGCGCCGCTGATCGGGCGCGACATCATGACCTATTTGTTCGATCGCGATCGTGCGCTGGCCTCGCTGGCCGAGGCGGAGCCGACCTGGGGTGGCGATATCGCGACCCGGATGCGTGCCGAGGAAGCCGCCTACCGCGCCGAACATACCCCCAAGCCCGCCTCCGCCGCGACCAAGACCGATGCCGGCGCCGCCACCGACGCCCCCGCCGTGTCGGCGGCGACCAACATGTCGGACGCGCAGGCGGAGGCGATGGCGACGCGCGAAACCGATCCCGGCGACGATGTGGGCGATCCCAATCCATGAACGGCCCCCGCATCATTCCCGAACCCATCGCGCAGCTTCCATGGCGCGTGATCCTGCTCGTCACCGCGATCGGCTGTTTCGGGCTGGTCGTGCTCTATTCGGCCGCTGGCGGCTCGCTGACCCCCTGGGCCAAGCCGCAGGGGGTGCGCTTCTTCGTACTGCTGGCGGGTTCGCTGATGCTCTCGCGCCTGCCGCTCGACCTGTGGCGGCGGATCGCGATGCCGGGCTATCTGATCCTCGTCGTGCTGCTCGTGCTAGTCGAATTGCTGGGCGCGGTACGCGGGGGCAGCCAGCGATGGCTCGACGTCGGGTTCATCCGGCTGCAACCCTCCGAGCTGATGAAGCTGTTCATCGTACTGGGCGCGGCGCGCTTCTATGAACTGATGCCGCCGGGCGAGACGCGGCGCTTCTCAGGGATATGGCCGGTCGCGGCGATGATCGCCGTCCCCGCCGCCCTCGTCATGAAGCAGCCCGACCTCGGCACCGCGCTGATGATCTGCGCGGGCGGTGCGACGGTCATGTTCCTGGCGGGCGTGCCCCTTCGCCTGTTCATCGGCGGCGCGATGGCGCTGGCGGTGGCCGCACCGCTGGCCGTCAATTTCGTGTTGCACGACTATCAGCGCAACCGCGTGCTCATCTTCCTCGACCCCGAAAGCGATCCGCTGGGTACCGGCTATCATATCAGCCAGTCGAAGATCGCGATCGGGTCGGGCGGCATCTGGGGCAAGGGTTTCTTGAACGGCACCCAAAGCCATCTCGACTATCTGCCCGAGGGGCATACCGACTTCGTCTTTGCGACCATGGCGGAGGAATGGGGGCTGGTCGGCGGGTGTTTCCTGATCCTGGCCTTCCTGCTCGTCATCCGCTGGGGCCTGAACGTGGCACAGGCCGCGCCGACACGCTTTGCCCGGCTGACGGCGGCGGGGCTGTCCACGACGATCTTCATCTATGTCATGGTCAACCTCATGATGGTCATGGGGCTGGCGCCGGTAGTCGGCATCCCCCTGCCCCTGGTCAGCTATGGCGGGTCGTCGCAGATGACGGTGCTGTTGTGCCTGGGCATATTGATGGCGATCGACCGGGAAAATCGTCGCTCCACCCGCTGGTAACGGCAAAAATCGACGGAAAGCCGCAAAAAGCATTTGCAAAGCCCGGGAGCGATGCTAAAGGCGCGCCTCCCGATCACGAGGCGGGCCGCCGGACGGCCTGACGAGCGTGACGAACGGACGCATAGCTCAGTTGGTAGAGCAGCTGACTCTTAATCAGCGGGTCCTTGGTTCGAGCCCAAGTGCGTCCACCAGTTTCTCCAACGGCCCTGCAGCGATGCGGGGCCGTTGTGCATTGGGCTCCCATGGCCCTCCAGCGGGATGATGATGAATGGCAGGATATAAGGTTCCCGGTTTCGCCGATCGTGCGGCCGCCTCGCGTGACGCCAAGGCCGCCGCGCTCGAGCGGCTGCGCAACAAGGCCGCGCCCGACCCGGCGGTGGTCGCTGCCCGCGCCGCGGCCCGCGAAGCCAAGCAGGCGGCCGAGGCCGAGCGCCGCGCCGCGCACAAGGCCGCGATCGAGCAGGAAAAGGCCGCGCGCGAGGAAGCCCGCGCCAAGGCCCAGGCCGAGGCGGAAGCCGCTGCCGAGGCCGCAGCCGCCGCTGCGCGCCCGCCGGTCGTCCCGACCGCTGCCGAGCTGAAGGCCGCGCGCGACGCCCGCTACGCCGCTCGCAAGGCGCGCCAGGGCAAATGACCCCGCGCGAGCTGCTGGGCATCGCCGAGGTGCCCGGCGGCGAGCCCCTGCGACTGTTCCGCCGGGGCCGTGACTTCATGATCGTGCTCGACCGCAACGAGCTGATGAGCACGCGCATGAGCGGCTCGGAAGTGGCGCTCGGCACCATGACCTGCGACCGGCTGGGCGGACGCAACGCGCCGCACCTGCTGATCGGCGGCTATGGCATGGGGTTCACCCTGCGCGCCGTGCTCGCCCGGCTGGGCCGCGATGCGCGGATCACGGTCGCCGAGCTGGTCCCCGGCATCATCGAATGGGCGCGCGGACCGATGGCCGAGCTTACCGCCGGATGCCTGGACGATCCCCGCGTCACGCTGGCGATGGGCGATGTCGGCAATGCGATCTATGCGGGGCGTGGGGCTTATGACGCGATCCTGCTCGACGTCGACAATGGCCCCGACGGGCTGACCCGCCCGGCCAATGACGGGCTCTACTCAAACCGGGGGCTGGACGAGGCGCGCATGGCGCTACGCCCCGGTGGGGTGCTGGCCATCTGGTCGGCCGCACCCGACCCGGTCTTCACCCGGCGCTTGTCGCGGGCGGGCTTCCTGGTCGATGAGGTCAAGGTCCGTGCCCGCGAAAACGGCAAGGGCGCGACCCATACCATCTGGTTCGCCACGCCGCGCTGATCCCTTTTCCTCCCTTTTAAGGGGAGGTGGCGCGCGCAGCGCGTCGGAGGGGTGTCCCGCTATCGAGGGGGCGCCCCCACCATGCTGCGCTTGGTCCCGCTCCCCTTACAGGGGAGGAATCTCGTCCCGCTTGGCTCCGTCCAGCTCTTTACGAAGCCGCTCCTGCTCCGCGGCATCCCGCTGCTTTTCCGCCTTGGTCCGCCCGAAGCGCGCCCGATTCTCCGCCGCCTGTTGCTCGGCGGCCTTGCGCGCCAAGCCTTTGCGCGCCTGGCGGAAACTGACGACCTCGCCCATCAGCGCCGCCGCAGCCGCCGGAACAGCCCCTTGCGACGGCTGAGCGCCTCGAACATCTCCTCGGGGCCTTCGGGGTCGAGTACCTCGTTATCCGCGAGCCATTCCTCGACGCTCGACAGGTCGGGCACCTCATAGGGCCGCAAGCTCCGCCCCTCCGTTCCCCGCAGCGCTTCGACGGCCGCGATCAGCGAGCCGGTCCGCGCCACCGTTTCCGCAACCTGCGAAGGCGCCACACCCAGATGCTCGCCGAGCAGATCGTCCCGGATCGCCGCGATCCGTCGCCCCGCCTCGCTGTCCGGCTCGACCGCGATCGCCAGGTCGCATTCCGTATCCAGCCGCATCGAACGGTTGTTGAGGTTCGACGAGCCCAGGCGGAACACCCGATCGTCGGCGATCAGGATCTTGGCGTGGCAATAAATGGGCTCGCCCCCCGCCGTGAACGGGTGATAGATCCGCATCCGTCCATACCGGTCGCGCCGCCGCAGCGCCTCGAACAACCGGGCGCGCGCCGTATCCATCGCGATTGGCTCCAGCCAGCCTTGCGCGGTCAGCGGGTTGATGATGACGAACTCGGGCCCATCCGCCTCGTCCAGGCGCCGGGCGATCGCCTCGGCCACCCGGCGCGAGGCGAAATACTGGCTCTCGATATAGACGTAGCGTTCCGCCCGCGCGATCTGGGCGAGGAACAGCGCCTCGTTTTCGTGGATCGGGGTCTGATCGTCCATCTCGGGCATGGTGCGCGCAATGGCGACGGGCTGGTCGGTGAAGTCGGGCTCCAGCCCCTCCGGCCAGCAGCTTTCGCCCGGCGCAGCGGGGGCCATGCGCTTGCCGCCGGCCGCGTGCCAGCGTTCGCGGAATAGCTCGCCCAGCGCATGGGTAACTGGCCCCTCCACCGCGCTGATCGCATCATGCCAGGGCTTATAGGGCTGTCCGCCAGGCCGCTTGCGACCGGGATCGTCGTCGCGGTGTTCGCGCGTGTCCCAACGGTCGCTGGTCATGTCGATCCCGCCGCAAAAGGCCAGCTTGTCGTCGATGATGACGATCTTCTGATGGTGCGAGGCTGCAATCGGGTGATGGCCGTCCAGCTTGGTATGGATGCGCTTGTGCGCCATCCACTTCATCACCGTGAAGAATGTCCGCCCCCGGAACAGTGACTTGATCGCACCCGTGTCCCAGCGGAGCAGGAAGATTTCCAGCTCCGGGTTACGCTCGACCAGCGAATAGATGAAATCGCCGACGGACTCGTGGGGGGCTTCCTCGTGATCGAGGACGATGCGCGCGTCGAAATCCCATCCGATCAGCAAAATCTGCTTACGGGCGTTCAGCATCGCGCGGCGGGCCATCCGGAAATACTTTTCCGCATCGATGATGACCGCCATTTGCTCGGCCTGCTCGATCCGCCAGCATTCCTGTCCGACCTTCAAACCCGATCTCCCGTTTGCATCCGCCTGCGACCATCTCATGCCCGCACCCTGCCGGGCTGGCAAATGGCCAAACGGTTGCGATGGCGAAATGGTCCGTGGGATCAAATCTTTGCGAATATCCGATAGTGGGTCGGGCGCAGGTTCAGCACATCGCCCGTCGCGGCGCTGGCGTCGACGGGCAGGTCGAAGGTCAACGGCTCGGCCAACCCCGCCATCGCGACGGTGATGCGACGCGACCGGCCGATCGGGCGGCTCGTCACCACCGTGACGGTTAACGCGTCGGGCGCGCCCGGTGCGGCCAGTTCGACATCATGCGGGCGGATGTGAAGCTCGCCCGCCCCCTCCCCCCGGCTCGTATCGGGCAGCACCGCCAGCCCCTGCACGACCATTGCCGAGCCGCTTGCCCGCGTGACGGGAAGGCAGTTGGTTTCACCGATGAAGGACGACACGAAGGCGGTGGCCGGTTCGGCCTGCACCTCACGCGGGGTGCCGACCTGTTCGATCACGCCGCCGCGCATCACGACGATGCGGTCGGCGATTTCCAGTGCCTCTTCCTGGTCGTGCGTCACGAAGATCGACGTCAGCCCCGTCTCGTCATGGATGCGCCGCAGCCAGCCGCGCAGGTCCTTGCGCACCTGCGCATCGAGCGCGCCGAACGGCTCGTCCAGAAGGAGCAACTGCGGCTCGATGGCGAGCGCACGGGCCAGTGCCACCCGCTGGCGCTGGCCGCCCGACAGCTGCGCGGGGTAGCGATCGCCCAGTTGGGGCAGCTGGATCAGTTCCAGCAATTCGGCGACCTTGGCGGCGATCACCGCCTTGGCAGGCCGATCGCGCCGCTTGCGCACCGTCAGGCCGAAGGCGATATTGTCCGCCACCGTCATGTGACGGAACAGCGCGTAATTCTGGAACACGAAACCGATCCGCCGCTCGGCGGCCGGAGTGCCCGTCATGTCCTGCCCGTCGAACAGGACATGACCCTCATCCGCAAAGTCCAGCCCGGCGATGGTCCGCAGCAGCGTCGTCTTGCCCGATCCCGAGGGGCCGAGCAGCGCCAGGAACTCGCCCGGCTTCGTCTCCAGCGAGACGCGATCCAGCGCGGTGAAACCGCCGAAGCGGCGGGAGATATTCTCGACGACGATGCTCAATGCGCGGCTCCCGCCCGGTGGATGCCGAAACGCCATTCCAGCACGGTCTTCGCTCCCAAGGTCACCAGCGCGAGCGAGGCGAGCAGAGACGCCACCGCGAACGCGCCGACAAAGTCATATTCATTGTACAGGATCTCGACATGCAGCGGCATGGTGTTGGTCAGCCCCCGAATATGCCCCGACACGACCGACACCGCGCCGAACTCGCCCATCGCGCGGGCATTGCACAACAGCACGCCGTAGAGCAGCCCCCAGCGGATATTCGGCAAGGTGACGTGCCAGAAGGTCTGCCAGCCGCTCGCCCCCAGCGACCGCGCCGCTTCCTCGTCGTCGCGGCCCTGTTCGGCCATGAGCGGGATCAACTCGCGCGCGACGAAGGGGAAGGTCACGAAGACGGTGGCCAGTACGATGCCGGGCACCGCGAAGATGATCCGCACGCCATGTGCGGTCAGCCAAGGGCCCAGCCATCCTTGCGCCCCGAACAGCAGCACGAAGATCAGACCCGACACCACCGGCGACACGGAAAAAGGCAGATCGATCAGTGAGATGAGCAGGCTTTTTCCACGAAAATCGAACTTGGCGATGGCCCAGGAGGCCGCAACGCCGAACACCGCATTGATCGGCACCGATATAGCCGCCACCAGCAGGGTCAGACGGATCGCCACCAGCGCATCCGGATCGACCAGCGCCTCGACGAACACCTGCCATCCCTTGGCAAGACCACCCGCGAAGACCATGATAAGTGGCAGAAACAGGAAAAGCGCCAGGAACAGGAAGCCGACCGCGATCAGCGTCCGCCGTGCCCAGCGGCTTTCATGGGTGGTCGGATTGGAGGCGCTCATCGCGTCCCCCGCTTGGCGCGCCACGCCTGAAGCAGATTGACGAACAGCAGTAGCGCAAAGGACAGGACCAGCATCACGCAGGCGATGGCCGTCGCGCCGTCATAGTCGAACTGCTCGAGCTGGGTGATGATCAGCAGCGGCGCGATCTCCGACTTGAAGGGGGCATTGCCCGCGATGAAGATGATCGAGCCATATTCGCCCACGCCGCGCGCAAAGGCGAGCGCGAAGCCGGTCAGCAATGCCGGTGCGATGGCCGGCAATATGACCCGGTGGAATGTCTGAGCACGCGTGGCGCCCAGGGTCGCGGCGGCCTCTTCCACATCCCGGCCCAGATCGGCCAGGACCGGCTGAACCGAGCGAACAATGAATGGCAAACCAATGAAAACCAACGCGATCGTCACGCCAAGCGGCGTATAGGCGACCTTAATCCCCAACGGCGCGAGCAGCGATCCCACCCAGCCATTGTCCGAATAGAGCGCGACGAGCGCGATACCCGCCACCGCCGTCGGCAGCGCGAAGGGCAGGTCCACCGCCGCGTCGATCAGCTTCTTGCCCGGGAACTCATACCGGACAAGGATCCAGGCGATCAGCAGCCCGAACACCGAATTGACCGCCGCCGCCGCCAGCGCCGCGCCGAAGCTCAGGCGATAGGCCGCCAGCGCGCGCGGCGATAGCCCGACCTCGGCAAAAGCGTCCCAGCCCATGCCCGCCGCCCGGATAACCAGCGCCGACAAGGGTATGAGTACGACCAGCCCGAGCCAAAGGATCGTCATCCCCATGGTCAGGCCGAAGCCCGGCAAGGCGGATCGTCGCGTCGAACGCCCCATCCCGGTCAGCGCTTCCTGCTGCCGGCATAGATGCTGTCGAACACGCCGCCATCGGCAAAGAAACGCTTCTGCGCCGCACCCCAGCCGCCAAAGTCCTGGATCGTCACCATCTCCAGCTTGGGGAAGGTCGCGGCATATTTCGCCAGCACCGCCTGATCGCGGGGGCGGTAGAAGTTGCGCGCGGCGATCTCCTGCCCTTCCGGCGTATAGAGGAACTTCAGATATTCGGTCGCGACCTGCTCGGTGCCATGCGCCTTGGCGTTGGCATCGACCACCGCGACCGGCGGCTCGGCGAGGACCGAGATGGAGGGCACGACGATGTCGAACTTGCCCGCGCCCAGTTCCTTCTCGGACAGCAGCGCTTCATTCTCCCAGGCGATCAGCACATCGCCCAAGCCGCGCTCGACAAAGGTCGTGGTCGCGCCGCGCGCACCGGAGTCGAGCACCGGCACATGGCCATAGAGGTCCGCCACATATTTCTGCGCCGCCGCATCGGAGCCGCCCGCCTTCTTGCCATAGGCCCAGGCGGCCAGGAAATTCCAACGCGCCCCGCCGCTGGTCTTGGGGCTGGGCGTGATGACCTGCACGCCCGGCTTCACCAGATCGGCCCAGTCGCGAATGCCCTTGGGATTGCCCTTGCGGACCAGAAACACGATTGTCGAGGTATAGGGCGCGCTATTGTCCGGCAGGCGGCTCTGCCAGTTGGCCGGAAGCAGCTTGGCCCGTTCGGCGATCGCGTCGATGTCATAGGCGAGCGCCAGCGTCACGACATCGGCCGATAGCCCGTCGATCACCGATCGCGACTGCTTGCCCGACCCGCCATGGCTCATGCGGAACGATACGGTCTGGCCGGTCTTCGCCTTATACGCCTTCGCGAACGCGGCGTTGACGTCTTTGTACAGCTCGCGCGTCGGGTCATAGCTGACGTTCAGCAGCTCGACCGAGCCCTTGCCGCCGCCATTCCCGCCCGAACAGCCCGACAGGCCGGTCGCTCCGATCATCAACGCGGCAATAGCTGCCCGAAATGGTGCTCGCATCTGGACCCGTCCCTTTCGTTTCGGCGCGTAACCTATCTCGATCCTCCCGATAGGAAATGCCGGAAAGCTTGGGACGCACAAAGCCCTGCTTTTGCTCCCCCGATCCCGACAGAAGGCCGGTCCGGCGGCGTTCGCCCTTGCATCCATGGCGAACAGGGCCGATCTCCCGCCCGCATAAACCTCTCACCTTCCCTGGAAAGGACGCGCATGACCGCCCTCGATTTCGACGTGAAGACCGGCCTGTATATCGCTGGCGAATGGCTGGGTGCGGCAGGGCGCGATACCCAGGCGGTGCTGAACCCCGCGACCGGCCAGCCGCTGGGCGACCTGCCGCTTGCCACCACCGCCGACATGGACCGCGCGCTGGAGGCCGCCGCGCGCGGGTTCGAGACGTGGCGGAAAGTCTCGCCGCAGGAGCGCGCCGCCGTCCTGCTACGCACCGCCGCGCTGGTCCGCGAGCGTGCCGAGGATCTCGCCCGCCTCGCCACGCTGGAGGAAGGCAAGCCGATCGTCGAGGCGCGCGGTGAGGTCGCCGCGACCGCCGCGTTGCTGGAATTCCATGCGGGCGAGGCGGTGCGCATCTATGGCCGCGTCCTGCCGCGTCCGACCGGCACCCGCTCGCTGGTGCTGCACCAGCCGGTCGGCCCGGTCGCGGCCTTCTGCGCGTGGAACTTCCCGGTGATGAACCCGGTGCGCAAGCTGTCGCCCGCCATCGCCGCAGGCTGTTCGGTCATCCTGAAGCCCAGCGAGGAAACCCCCGCCAGCGCCATCGCGATCCTGCGCTGCTTCCAGGATGCGGGCCTGCCCGGCGACGTCGCGCAGCTGGTCTTCGGCGTGCCCGATGCGGTGTCGCGCCACCTGCTCGCCTCGCCGATCACCCGCAAGCTCAGCTTCACCGGATCGGTGCCGGTCGGCAAGCATCTGCTCAAGCTCGCCGCCGATACGGTGATGAAGTCGACCATGGAGCTGGGCGGTCACGGCCCGGTGCTGGTTTTCGACGATTGCGATCTCGACAAGACGCTCGATACGCTCGTTACCCACAAGTTCCGCAATGCGGGCCAGGTCTGCGTCGCCCCCACCCGCTTCCATGTGCAGGAAGGCATTTACGAGCGCTTCGCCAAGGGCTTTGCCGAGCGCGCCGCCGCGCTGAAGATCGGTGACGGCCTGTCGAGCGATACGCAGATGGGCCCGATGGCCAATCCCCGCCGCCCCGAAGCGATCGGCGCGATGATCGAGGATGCGGTGAAGAACGGCGCGCGCAAGCTGACCGGCGGTGAAGCCAAGGCAGACGGTGACGGCTTCTTCTTCGCGCCCACCGTGCTGGCGGACGTGTCGCTCGACGCCAAGGCGATGAACGAGGAGCCGTTCGGCCCGATCGCACTGATCCGCCCCTTCGCCACGACCGAGGACGCGATCGCCGAGGCGAACCGCCTGCCCTTCGGCCTGGGCGCCTATTGCTTCACCGAGAATGGCCGCCGCCAGAACCAGCTGGGCGACGAGATCGAGGCGGGCATGATCGCGATCAACACCGTACGGCTCAGCTGGGGCGATGCGCCCTTCGGCGGGGTCAAGGAAAGCGGATACGGTTCGGAAGACGGACCGGAGGGCATCGCCAACCATATGATCACCAAGGCGGTTCACATCGCCTGAGGCCCTGCCCCTCCACCACCGGGCTTGCGCCCGGCGGTCCCCCTCCCCAAGCATAGCTTGGGGAGGAATGGGCTGCTCAATATCGTACCGGAACGCGACCGCGAGCGCAGGTCATGGTGGCGGCGCCACGCCCTTCACTCGCGTGCCCGATACGCCGCCCGCGCCGCCTCCACCTCCGCCTGATGCATGTCCGCCCAGCGGACCAGCCCCTGCATCGGCTCTAGGAACGATCGGCCCAGTTCGGTCAGCCGATACTCCACACGCGGCGGTACCTCCGCATAGACGGTGCGCTCGACGAACCCGTCCTCCTCCAAGCGCCGGAGCGTGCGCGACAGCATCTGCTTCGACACGTCCCCGATCCGGCGCAGCAACACGTTGAACCGCAATGTCTCCGGTTCCAGCGCGGAAAGGACGAGCAGGCTCCACTGGTCCCCGATCCGGTCGAGAACGTCACGAACCGGACAGCCATTCTCCCCGGTCAGGTCGATGTGACCTGGTCCCTGAAAAGGGACGTCTTGCGGTGTTGCGCGGCCTTGCATAGCTCCACGGTCTACAAAGTGGACCATGAAAAGGAAAGACCATGAAGATTGCGCTGATCGGAGCATCGGGCCAGGCGGGCTCGCGTATCCTGAAGGAATTGTCGGATCGCGGCCATCAGGTGACCGCCATCGCCCGCCATGCCGAGCGGATTGCCGATCTGCCCGGCGTCACGCCGACCGCTGGCGATATGAACGACGCTCACGCCCTGGCTGACACGCTGCGGGGCCATGACGCAGTCGTCAGCTCGGTCCATTTCCTGGTAACCGATGCCAAGGCATTGATCGACACGGTACGCGCGGCGGGCGTGAAGCGCTATCTTGTCGTCGGCGGCGCGGGCAGCCTGGAGGTCGCGCCCGGCCAGCGGCTGATCGACCAGCCCGGCTTCCCGGACGAATATAAGGCCGAGGCGAGCGCGGGCACCGCCTTTCTCGACCTGCTGCGCGACGTCGAGGATCTGGACTGGACGTTCCTGTCGCCCTCCGCGATGTTCGTGCCCGGCGAGCGTACCGGTCGGTTCCGGCTCGGCACCGATCAGCTGTTGGCGAACGAACAGGGCAGCAGCATCTCGTTCGAGGATTACGCCATCGCACTGGCCGACGAGATCGAGCAGCCCCGCCACATCCGCCAGCGCTTCACCGTCGGCTATTGAGCCGCTTGATGGCCGGGATCGGAGTGTCGATCCCGGCCACAATAAAAATGTCAAAAAACCCCTTGGCAGGTCGGAGTCGCTCCGCTAACAGCGCCCGACCAGACGGGGACATCGCTTCCCCGCCATGCCGCAGACCGGCATCGGACGCATAGCTCAGTTGGTAGAGCAGCTGACTCTTAATCAGCGGGTCCTTGGTTCGAGCCCAAGTGCGTCCACCATTTCCACGATTTTTCCGTGAATTGCTCGACAGCGATAGCTGCCGCTCGCGACGTTGCGCCCAACGGGTGGCGACGGTCCGACCGCCACCGCCCCATTGTCGCCCTTCAGTCCGATAGAGCGCGGGTGGAGGACTTTGCCCCCTGCCCCGAAGGTGGCACCGGCGGGGTCGCCGATTTCGCATCGCTCACCGCCTCGTCATACCAGCGCGACAGGTCCGCCTTCATGCTGTGCAGCGCATCGGGGTTCAGGTACGTCATGTGCCCGGCCGGATAATAAGCGAAGCGCAGGTTCGCCTGTTGTGCGGGCTCCAGCATCATGTGGCCAAGGTCGTTCTCGGTCCCGAAGAACGGCGTGGCCATGTCGTAATAGCCGTTCATCGACAGCACCTTCAGATACGGGTTCGCCCGCATTGCGGCCGCCAGGTCGATCGCTGTGTTGGGGTTGTTCTGGCCGCCATCGGGCGACTTGTGCTTCCAGTTCCAGGTCCAGCCCGCCGCATCACGCGCCGACAGGCGGTAGGGCAGCTCGGTCTGGTAGCCGAGCGTTGATTGCAGATAGTCCTGGAAGGACGCGATATAAGCCCCGGAGATCGCGTCCGACGAGGCATCCGTCTCCGGCCGATCGCCCGCCGCGTCGGTGTCGATGCCCAGATAGCGCGAATCGAACCGCCCCACGGTCCGCGCCTGCGACCGCAGCAATTCCTTCTGGAACCGCGGCAGGTCGATACGCAGGTTCGCACGCTTGATATAATCGGGCGAGAGGCCGATCAGGCGGCTCATCTGCTCGGCGATCTGGTCGCGCTCCTGGGGCGAGATGCCCTGCCCCTTGGCCAGCGCCGACATGTACGGCCCGACCGCAAAGGCCCGCGCCTGCGCCACCACCGTCGCGACATCGGCGGGGCGGTCGGTCAGGCGATTATGGTACCAGGCGGTCGCCGCATAGCTGGGCAGATAATTGATATAGACCTGATCCAGCCCCGGCTGGCGATAGCCGTAATTCATGATCGAGCTGAGCAGCACCACGCCGTTCAGCGCCATGCCCCGTTCCTGCAACTGATAGGCCAGCGCCCCCGAACGCAGCGTGCCATAGCTCTCGCCCAGCAGGAATTTGGGGCTCATCCACCGGCCATATCTGGTGACGTAGCGCTGGATCGCGCCCGCGAACGCGTCGACATCCTCGTCCACGCCGTAGAATTGCGCCGGCTTCATATCGCCCAGCGGGCGCGAATAGCCGGTGCCGATCGCGTCGAGGAAGACGAGGTCGGTCTTGTCGAGCAGCGAGTCCGGATTGGGCCCGACATCATAGGGTGCAGGGCGCACGAATTCCGGGCTGGTGGTACGGATGCGGATCGGCGCGAACGACCCCATGCGCAGCCAGAGGGAGGGCGAACCCGGCCCGCCATTATACAGGAAAGTCACCGGGCGCTTCGTACCCGGCTTCACCCCGTCCAGCGTATAGGCGGTATAGAACATCGAGGCGGTCGGCTTGCCCTCGATATCGCGGATAGTCAGCGTGCCCGCCGACGCGACATAGGGATAGACGCGGCCGTTGATGGTCACGCTGTCGCGGTGCCGCACCTCGGCCTCGTCGAGCGGCGCGCGGACCCAGGCAGCCTCTACCTCGGCCTTGGCGGCTTCGTGATGCGCGGCCTTTTTCTCTCCCTCCTCCTGCGCGGCGAGCGGCGCGGTCAAAGCAGTGGCGGCGAGGAGAAGGACGAGAGTATTGCGGATCACGGAGCGCTCACGAAAGACTGACAGTTGCGTCAAAGTTCCCCCGTTTTGGTCGGGAAGGCAAGCGCTTCGCTTTCGCCCTTTCCCTTAGTCCTCCCCATCTTTGATGGGGAGGGGGACCATCGCGTCAGCGATGGTGGAGGGGCATATCCCTCCCCGACCGCCATCACCCGGAGCAAGTGACAGGGCATCGCCCCTCCACCACCCGGCGTTGCCGGGCGGTCCCCCTCCCCAAGCGTAGCTTGGGGAGGATTGTGGGATCAGCGGGCCAGCCAGGTCTGGACCGCAGGCTTCAGGCGATCCGCCACCGCCTTGCGCACCGCGATCTGGGCCAGGGCGCGCTTGGCGCCGCCGCGCGATCCTTCGGGCAGGTTGGCCGCAGCCCAGCTCTCGATCTTGCCCGGCATGGCGGGGTCGTTCGATCCGGCCCCCAGACCGACGATGAAGGTCGCCCGGTTGCTTTCCTCCAGGAAGCTGTCGACCAGCGGCTTGTTCGCCACCGCCCAGTCGAACGCCATGTCGGGATGCGCGCCCGCGATCGCACTGAGCAGCGCGGCCCGCTGCGGCGGGGTGAAGCTGTTGCCCTTCAACAGGCCCAGCGCCCGGCGTGCCGCATTTTCATCCTCGGCATAGCCCAGCAGGCGGACATAGCGGTTCTTGACCACGGGATTGCGCTCGTCTTTGGCCAGGTCGAGCAGCTTGTCCCACTCGGCGGACGTCGCGCGGGTGGCGTAGGTGGCCAGAATCGGCTGGCGGATCGCCGCCGGGATCGCGTCGGGGTTCTTCGCCAGCGCGGCGACATAGCCGCGCGCGCGGGCCGCGACCATCGCATCGCCGCTGGTGCCGAGCTGGCCGATCAGCGTCTCGCGCAGATTGGAGATCAGCGCACCCTCATTCGGCTGCGCCTCGAAGCCGACCCGCGCCAGGACGGGCGACAGGATCGCGGCCGTCTTCGCACGCAACGGCTGCTCTAGCGGCGTGCCCTTGTACAAGCCGTTCAGCCGGGCCAGCTCGCCCGCCACCGTCTGCCATTCCAGCGGATCCGCCTCGGGCTGGACGCGTGCCATCAGGTCGAACCAGCGGCCCAGATCCTGATAACCGCCCGCCGCCAGCGCATAATCGTCACCCAGCGTGCCCAGGCGATCCTCCAGCGTCAGCCGGGTATAGTCGCGCACGATCGCGGCATGGCCCGCATCGTCATACAGGACGCGGGTATAGGAGCCCTTGCCCTGATTGAGGACCAGCGTGCCGCATCCGCCGACGCTGACCGGCATCGGGGTCGCGCCCGTCACGATCGTGCTGGTTTCCCCGCCGCCAATCGTGGCGACGCGGATGGGGACGTGCCAGGTCTGCGGCACCTTGGACGCCTGGTCCAGGCCGAAGCGGCCCTGAGCCAGCATCGCAACCGTTTTGCCGCCCTCGCAACGGCTGCCCGACAGGGTGATCAGCGGCACGCCGCTTTGCAGCGTGAAGTCGTGCGCGATGGTGGCGACATTGGTGCCCGACGCCTTGGACAGTTCCTCCCACAACTGGTCGGTCACGGTGTTCTGATATTTATACTTCGCCATATAGGCGCGGATGCCCTTGCGGAACGTGTCCGCGCCAAGCGTGGATTCGAGCATCCCGATCACCGCCTGCCCCTTCAGATAGGTGATGCTGTCGAACGCCTCGCCGATCTGGTCGACCGTCTCGACCTTGCGGATGATCGGGTGGCTCGCGGCGGTCGCGTCGATGCCCATCGCGGACTCGCGCTCACCCGACACATTCGCTGCGGCGGCCTTCCAGCTGGGGTTGAGGTCGTTGGACGCCTTGCCCTCCATCCAGGAGGCGAAGCCCTCGTTCAGCCACAGATCGTCCCACCAGCGCGGCGTCACCAGGTCGCCGAACCACTGATGCGCCATTTCATGCGCGACGACGGTGTGGATGCGCTGGCGGTTGCTCTCGGTCATGACCTTGGGGTCGAAGAGCAGCTCGTTCTCGAAATAGAAGATCGCGCCCCAATTCTCCATCGCGCCGAAAAACTGGCTGGAGCCCGGCCCCGCGATCATGTCCATCTTGGGTAGCGGATAGGGCGTGCCGAAATAGTCGTTATAATAGGAAAGCAGCTTGGTCGCCGCGCCCAGCGCATAATCGCCCTGGTCGACCACGCCCTTGCGGCTGACCACGCCGATCTGGACGCCGCTCGCATCCACCGTCTTGCGGTCGAGATTGCCGGAGCCGAAATACAGCAGATAGCTCGACATGACCGGCGTCTCGTCGAACCGGTAGAGCTGGCTGCCATCGGCCTGGGGCGTGATCGAGGCGGCGGGCATGTTGCTGATCGCGCGCTGGCCCTTGGGGGCGGTGGCGGCCAGGCGGAACTTCGCCTTGAAGGCGGGCTCGTCCCACATCGGCGCGAAGCGGCGCGCGTCGGGCGCCTCGAACTGGGTCGCCAGCATCCGGTCTGGCGTGCCGTCCGCATTGGTATAGTCGATCGCGAACAGGCCGTTGGCCGAACGATTGATCGTACCCGTCCAGGCAAAGCCGACCTTGTGCCGCCCGACCGACGCCGCCTGCGGCAGGGTCAGCGTCAGGGTCTGCGCCGTCTTGTCCAGCGCAAATGGCACCGGCTTGCCGTCGAAGGTCGCGGTGGAGACGGTCAGTTCGGCGGCGTTGAGCACGATGCTGGCGGTCGCCTGTCGCACATCGACATCGACCGTCTCCTCACCCGAAAAGGTCATCGCCTTGGCATCGGGGCGAATGGTGATGTCGTACAGGACGGGGGCGACCGTCTGGGGCAATTGCCCCGCCGCCAGCGCGGGGCTTGATACGGTCAGGGCCAGCAGGACCGAAAGTGCGGACTTCATGGGCAAAAGGGCCTCTCTCAGGGGAATGGCCCGATACCTACGCCCTCCCCATCCCAAAGCAAATGTCAGTCATGTCATAATATGTCATCGGGCTGCGGCTAGACACGCTTTACCTTTACGTTATCGTCAAGCCATGAGCCTGCCATCCGCCCTGAGTCGTCTCGCCCTGCCCGTCATCGGGTCGCCGCTGTTCATCATCTCCAACCCGGATCTGGTCATCGCCCAGTGCAAGGCGGGGATCGTCGGATCCTTCCCGGCGCTGAACGCGCGGCCCGCGAGCCTGCTCGACGAATGGCTGCATCGCATCACCGAGGAGCTGGCCGCGCACGACCGTGCGCATCCCGATCGCCCGGCGGCGCCCTTCGCGGTCAACCAGATCGTCCACCGCTCCAACGACCGGCTGGAGGCCGATCTGGCGGTCTGCGCCAAATGGAAGGTGCCGATCGTCATCACCTCGCTGGGCGCGCGCGAGGACGTCAATGCGGGCGTGCACGACTGGGGCGGGATCACGCTGCACGACGTGATCGACGACCGTTTCGCACGCAAGGCGGTGGAGAAAGGCGCAGATGGCCTGATCGCGGTGGCGACCGGTGCGGGCGGCCATGCGGGGCGCCTCTCGCCCTTCGCGCTGGTCCAGGAAATCCGGGCGTGGTTCGACGGGCCGCTCGCGCTGGCGGGGGCGATCGCGACCGGCGATGCGGTGCTGGCGGCGCAGGCCATGGGCGCCGACTTCGCCTATATCGGCTCCCCCTTCATCGCGACGGTCGAGGCCAATGCGGCACAGGCCTATAAGCAGGCGGTGGTCGATGGCCGGGCCAGCGACATCGTCTATTCCAGCCTGTTCACCGGCGTGCACGGCAATTATCTGCGCGCCTCGATCACTGCCGCGGGGCTTGACCCCGATCATCTGCCCGAGGGCGATGTGGCGGCGATGAATTTCGGCGGCGGCCAGGCGGCCAAGGCGTGGCGCGACATCTGGGGCGCGGGCCAGGGCATCGGCGCGGTCGACCGGATCGTGCCGGCTGCCGAGCGGGTCGCGACGCTGGCCCGCCAATATGCCGCGGCGCGCGCGCGCCTGTCGCTCAGGGATTGAGGATCAGAATGCCTGGTCGAGCCGGGCGTGGAGCATTCGCGCGGGGCTGACGACCGGCATCTCGCTGTCGGCGAGCTGGTCCAGCCGCTCGACCCGGCGGTGCAGGTCCAGGCTGGCATGGGTCAGCGACCGGGCATGTTTGGGCAACGTCTCCACCTGCTCCACCTCTGACTCGGGCGAACGGCCCAGCCGCCGGACGGGATGGCGCGCATCGTCCCAGCCCATTTCCCCCGCCTCGACCGCGCGCTGGGTCAGGACCCAGGCGATGATGTGCATCAGCCGCGTCGTGACCTTCAGCGATTCGCAGGAAAAGGCCACCCGCGCGACCGGATCGAGCGATTCGCGCTCAATGCGTCCGATGCCGTCGAAATAGCCCCGCGCATCCTCGGCCAGCGCCATGGCCTCGCCATAAAGGCCGTCGATCAGTCGGGCGTGGAAGGGGGAGTCAGGGGCGGCGCGCAACATAGCGCTTCGCTCGCATGAGCCGGCGATCCGACACAAGACCCGACGACCGCCCCCCTGTCCCGATACGGCGCGCGATCAGGCGATGATGTCGGGGATCAGGCGATCCTCCAGCTCGGCCAGCTCGTCGCGCAGGCGCAATTTGCGCTTCTTGAGGCGGGCGATCTGCAGCTGGTCCGGGGTGTTGGACTGCAGCAGCGCGGCGATCGCGTCGTCCAGATCGCGATGCTCGACGCGCAATATGTCGATCCGCGCACGCGCCAGCGTGATGTCCATCCTGCTACCCCCATGCCGGGCCGGCGCGCGGAACGTCCGACGCCTGGCGAGCCCCTGTAGCAAGCCCGGGCGGGCGCGGCGAGAGGCCCAGGCATCTGCTCGACGCGTCTCCAACGCGTCATCCCGCCAAATGCTTCGACCGGTCGATTTCAACCAAAATCAGGGGGGACAAGCGCGCGATTTGGTGATTTAATCCTATCCCCAAAGCAACGACAGGAGGTTGAAGCCCTATGCATACGGCGCATCAAACGGCCCTGGAGACCAAGCACGCCACGCTTGATCGGCGAATCAGCGCCGAATCGCAGCGTCCCGTACCGGACCCTATCGTCCTGGCGGGTCTCAAAAAGCAGAAGCTTAAGCTGAAGGAAGAAATGCTGGGCCTGTAAGCCCCGCTCGGCCGCGCGGGTCCGGTGACCCGCCGCGGCCCTTATTGCGGTCGCCGCGACACCGGGCGCGGCCATCGCCGCCTCACGCATTTCAGCGCGGTAGCGCGCGACGCCAGAACGACATCGCTGACATTCCCGCTTTCCACCCCTTTTTCCCGGGGTAGAAATGCCGATCCCGCCGAACCGGGATCGGTTCAGTGGTTGAAAGGCCGGGTTTTCGGCGTCGTGGCGGCCTTGGCATATTCGGGCGTCGATGTGCCGCCGCCGACCGGCTTGCGCGCCAGTTTGGGATCAATCTGACGGTCGAAGGCAACACCGACGCGCCCCTGCGTGCACCAGGCGATCCGACCCGTGATCGGGCCCACGCCGCGCAGGTCGAGTTGGACCGACGAGTTGATTTCCACCGATACCGGCAATTCGGCCATCAGGCCGCCTTCGGAAATATTGCGCACGCGGACCTCGCGTGGACTGTTCTCGCCTTCCAGCGTCATTTGCGCCATCATCAAAAGGCTGTCGCGCTGTCCGGTGCGGTCTGCCCGCTCCAGTTCCTCTTCGGCCATTTTTGCCCCATTACCGGGCATGCGGTTCATCGCGTCCATATCGCTTCCGGTGCCCGAACGTTTCCATGCGCCCCTGACGTAGCCGGGGCTGCGTTGCCATTTCATTAATATGGTTGGGAAACGCCTGATCGCAACGGACGGGCAATACGGATTTGCGCCCATTCGATGGAGGCACTGCGCCCCGAACCTAATCAGGACTTTTCCTGATTAGGGCCGTCTCGGGTCGGGGCAGCCCCGGAATTGGGGCAGGACCGGCTGCGCCGGCTCAATCGTCGCGGGAAACCTTTTCGTTGCGCTCGTGACGCTCCTGCGCCTCGACCGTCATCGTCGCGATCGGCCGGGCTTCCAGCCGACCCAGGCTGATCGGCTCGCCGGTGACTTCGCAATAGCCATATTCACCCTCGTCGATCCGGCGCAGCGCGGCGTCGATCTTGGAGATCAGCTTGCGCTGGCGATCGCGGGTCCGCAGTTCGATCGACCAGTCGGTCTCGCTCGATGCGCGATCGGTCAGGTCGGGTTCGCGGAGCGAATCAATCTGCAGCTGCGACAGGGTACCCTGCGCCTCCCGCTGGATCGATTCCTTCCATTCCAGCAGTTTGCGGCGGAAATAGGCCTGCTGCTTCAGACTCATGAACGGCTCGTCCGCGCTCGGACGATAATTTTCGTCGATATCGTTGGCCGCATCCGGCCCAGTGGAATCTTTCACGCGATTAAACACCGTCGCCATACCACTCTCCCAAAGGGCCCGTCGGAGCGACGTTCGGCACCGAGTTCGTCGGGACCGCCCCCTGATGGTTGATAGCGCCTATAGTCGGTGCCACCTTTTGTCGCAAGCGACCGACATTTCATCGTAATCGTAATTTCTATAATAATATTGCGGCATGAACAGAATATGGACAAAGCGGGCCCTAGGCACGGGGTTTGCACACCCGATCATCGAACCCGCCGGTCCGTCGCCTCGTCTCGACGTTCGGCCGTAATGGTTCCCGGGGCCCGAATCCCAAAGCCGGACGTTACGCCGCACGACGGGGGTTGGAGCTTAAGCCTTTCTTGGTCAGTATGATGACATATGCGGCCCCATAACTGCCGTGCGGGCGGCCGGGCGGCGATGTCGTCCCAGCGCGCGGCTTGAGGCTTGCACGGTTTGAGGATGGGACGATGTCAGTGCGAATGGCCTTGGCGAAGCTGACGGCATGTGCCGCGGGCGGCGCCGTGATCGGCGGGGGGGCGGTCCATATGGTGGACAATCCCACGCGGCCGCCCCTGGTCAAGCAGACAAAGGTCAAGAAGCGGATCGTGCACAGGGATCCTCCGGCCCGTGTCGCACGCCGTGCCGTCACCCGTCGCACCACCACCACGACCACCCCGCCGCCGACCATCGTCACCGTCACGACGCAGTCGCCGCCAGTTCCCGTTCCCCTGCCCCCCGGCGGCCCGTCGGTTGCGACCGGCGGCGGCTATGTGCCTGCCGTGATCGGTGGCTGGGGCGGTGGCTTCGGTGGCGGCTGGGGCGGCGGTTTTGGCGGCGGCTTCGGCTTTGGCGGCGGCGGATCGAGCGGCAGCATCGTCATCTCCTCGACCAGCAGCGGCGGGTCGACCTCCACTTCGTCCGCCTCGGGCGGATCGGGTGGCTCGTCCACATCCTCGGCGTCGGGCGGCTCGGGCGGCTCCTCGACCTCGACGGGCGGCTCCTCGACCTCCACCGGCGGGTCTTCGACGTCGTCGGGCAATATCTCCTCGACCAGCGCATCGTCGGGCAATGTCAGTTCGTCGAGCGCCTCGAGCACTTCTTCGGCCTCGTCGAGCGGCTATACGTCCAGCAGCAACGGCTGGTCGTCCAACGGCTCGTCGGCGAGTTCGGCGTCGAGCGCCTCGTCCGCGTCCAGCGCCTCCAGCGCCTCCTCTTCGGGCAATGGCGAAACGCACCCGCCCACGCCTGTCCCCGCGCCGCCGATGGTCCTGCTGTTCGGCAGCGCGGCTGCGGCCCTGGTCATCCGGCGGCGCCTGACCAGGCCAAAGGCGGCCTGAGCGTCGGCACCGCCGGACCGGCACCTTAGGCCTTTTGCAGCGCGGCCTCGATGTCGGGCACCGGATGGCCGGTCAGGTCCTTGGCCAGTTCGCCGACCAGCCGGTCCTCGACCGCCTTGTGATAATGTTTGCGCAGTTCGCCCAGCGTCTTGGGCGGCGCCACGACGATCAGCGCTTCATACTCGTTGGCCAGCGCGCGACGCTTGAGCATGTCGGCGGTTTCGGCCGCGAAGCGATCCTCTTCCTGCTGGTGGAAATCGGCCTCGCCCATCGTCCCGCCCAGGGTGGAGGAGGCCTGCCCGGCCCGGTCGGTCTTCTGGTCGCGATCGGCGGGATTGGGATGCTCCACCGCCGTCTCGACGATCAAATTAGGATATTCGGCATCCCCATCATTGCGGAAGAACAGGCTCTTCTGGCCATCGACCACCAGCACGAAGCTGTTATGCGGCACTCGCATCGCGTTTCTCCTTCTATGGACGGGCGGATAACGCGGGCGCTTCGCCACGGGTTGCGTGACGGCGGAGCGGAGGCCATAGCCTCGCCCCCATGCACGACATTCGCCTGATCCGGGACGACCCCGCCGCCTTCGACGCCGCCCTTGCCAAGCGGGGCGCCGCCCCCCAGGCCGAGACGCTGATCGCGACCGACGAACGCCGCCGCACGATCATCGCCGAGGCGCAGGCCGCGCAGACCCGCCGCAACGACCTGTCCAAGCAGATCGGCCAGGCCAAGGCCGCGCGCGACGAGGCGCGGGCCCAGGCGCTGATGGACGAGGTTGCGGCACTCAAGGCGAAGCTGCCCGAGCTGGAAGAGCAGGAACGCGTGGTCGAGGCCGAGCTGAACACCGCGCTCGCCGCTATTCCCAATCTGCCCGCCGCCGACGTGCCGCCCGGCGCGGACGAGAATGACAATGCGCTGGTCCATCAGAAGGGCGAGCCGACTACCTTCGCCTTCGAGGCGCGCGAGCATGACGCGATCGCGCCCGCGCTGGGCATGGATTTCGAGACCGGCGTGGCGCTGTCGGGCGCGCGCTTCACCCTGCTGCGCGGGCCGATGGCGCGCCTGTCGCGTGCGCTCGGCCAATATATGCTCGATCGGATGACCGAGGAGAACGGGTTCGAGCTGGTCCAGCCGCCGCTCTTGGTCCGCGACGAGGCCGCCTTCGGCACTGGCCAGTTGCCGAAGTTCGCCGAGGATCTGTTTCGCACCACCGATGGCCGCTGGCTGATCCCCACCGCCGAGGTATCGCTGACCAACATCGTCCGCGAGGCGATCCTGAGCGAGGCGGAGCTGCCGCTGCGCTTCACTGCGCTCACCCCCTGTTTCCGTTCGGAAGCGGGTGCTGCGGGGCGCGACACGCGCGGCCTGATCCGCCAGCATCAGTTCGACAAGGTCGAGATGGTGTCGATCACCACCCCCGACCAGTCGGATGCCGAGCATGAGCGGATGACGGCCTGTGCCGAGGGCGTGCTGGAGGCGCTGGGCCTGCCCTATCGCCGGATGCTGCTGTGCACCGGGGACATGGGCTTCTCGGCGGCGCGCACCTATGACCTGGAGGTCTGGCTGCCTGGCCAGGCGCGCTACCGCGAGATTTCGTCCTGCTCGACCTGCACCGATTTCCAGGCGCGGCGCATGATGGCGCGCTATCGCCCGACCGAGGGCAAGGGGACGCGGTTCGTCCATACGCTCAACGGCTCGGGGCTGGCGGTCGGCCGGACCCTCGTCGCGGTGATCGAGAATTACCAGCAGGCCGATGGCTCGGTCGTCGTGCCGGAGGTGCTGCGCCCCTATCTGGGCGGACAGGCGGTGCTGGAGCCGCGCTGATGCGCATCCTCCTGACCAATGACGATGGCTATCACGCGCCGGGGCTCGCCGCGCTGGAACGGATCGCGGCAACGCTGTCCGACGATGTCTGGATCGTCGCGCCGGCCGAGGATCAGTCGGGGACCAGTCGCTCGCTGACCCTGACCCGGCCGATGCGGCTCCGTCAGTTCGGCGAGCGGCGCTTTGCGGTCACCGGCACGCCGACCGATTCGGTCCTGATGGCGCTGGGCGAGGTGATGAAGGACGCCAAGCCCGACCTGATCCTGTCAGGCGTCAATCGCGGCGCCAATCTGGGCGAGGACGTGTTCTATTCCGGGACAGTCTCCGCTGCCATGGAAGGCGCGCTGGCGGGCATCCGCGCGATCGCGCTCAGCCAGCGTTACCCGACGCAAGGAGTCGGGGACCGGGTATCCTTCGCGACCGCAGAGGCTTGGGGCGAACGGGTCTTGCGGCCGTTGCTGGCACTCGATTTCGCACCGCGCACGCTCGTCAATGTCAACTTCCCGCCGGTCGCGCCGGAGGCGGTCAAGGGTATTCGGGTCGCGCGCCAGGGTCTGCGCGACTATGGCCGCGCCCGGCTCGACCGGCGCAGCGATCCGCGCGGCTATGACTATTACTGGCTGGCGCTTGGTCGCCTGCCGCACCAGCCGGGCGACGATACCGACCTGGATGCGATCGCGGACGATCATATCGCCGTCACGCCCTTGCATCTCGACCTGACGCATGGCCCTTCGCTTGCTATGCTTAACGAAGCGTATCGCTGAGTTGAGCCGGGGGGACTGGGGCGTGGGGCGGAATGTGGCATCCATCGGGGGCGTGATTGGTATCGGCCTGCTGGTATCGGCCTGTATCCCCAATATGGAGCCGCCCATGGCAGCGCCACAGCCGGTCGCTCCGCCCATCCCGGCGCCCGTCCAGACCACTCCGGCGGCGCGTGAGACGGCCGTCGCGCCTCCGCCGCGTCCGGTCGGCATGCGTCCGACCATCCGCCGCTCGGTGCCCGCCACGACCACCCGGACACTCCGCCGCACGCCGCTCGCATCGCCGGTGACCGACACGCCGCAGCCGGTCGGTGCCGAGCGCCAGCGCGTTTCCACCCTGCCCGCACCCCGCCCCTCCTGGGAGGTACGGCCCGTCACCCCCGACGCGCGTGCGATCGCGGAGACGAGCTATGTGGTGCAGCCCGGCGACACGCTGCGCGGCGTCGCCGACAAGACCGGCGCAGGGTCCGAGGCGATCGCCCGCGCCAATGGCCTGACCCCGCCCTTCGTCATCAAGGCGGGGCAGAAGCTCACCATTCCCGGTGGCCGCTATCATCTGGTCCGCTCCGGCGAGAGCGGCATCGCCATTGCCCGCGCTTACGGTGTCGAATGGTCCCGCATCGTCGAGGCGAACGGGCTGACCGAACCCTTTGTCCTGCGCGCGGGACAGCGTATCGTGATCCCCGGTGCGGCAACCGCCACGGCGAGCGGCACTCCGCCCAGCAGCGCGGCCGAGCGCGCGGCGGCCTTCACGCTCGACGTCGACGACATCCTGACCGGCGGCGAGCCCGCGCTGGCCAGCAACCAGGCCCCCGCCAAGCCCAGCCCCACCCCGCGCCGCGTCCTGCCGCCGACCGCCGTGGTCGCCGCGCCCAGCCGCCTGCGCTCGGGCTTTGCCTGGCCGGTCGACGGCAAGGTGGTGAAGCGCTTCGGCGCCGGCTCCAGCGGCGAGCGCAATGACGGCATCAAGATCGCCACACCGGTCGGCACGCCGATCAAGGCGACCGCCGACGGCGTCGTCGCCTATGTCGGCGACGGCATCGCCGCGCTGGGCGGCCTGGTCATCGTCAAGCATGGCGACGGCTGGACCAGCGTCTATGGCCATGCCTCCAAGCTGATGGTCCAGCGCGGCCAGAGCGTGAAGCGCGGCCAGACGCTGGCGCTGTCGGGCCAGAGCGGCTTTGCCGACCGACCCGAACTGCATTTCGAACTGCGCCGGGGCCGTGCGCCCGTCGATCCGCTGAGCCAATTGCCCGCCCGCTGAAGATGAACATCGCCTAACGGGCGGTTCAGGATACGGAACGCCACGACCTGCCATAGGTTGAAAACGAACTTGGGGCCGCTGCCCCTGGGAGTTGGCGTATGAAGAAGATGTTCCGAACTCTGGCCATGATCGGCCTTTCGGTGGCGGGCGTTGCGACGACGACGGCGCTGCCTATGTCCTCGGCCCAGGCCCAGTCCTGGCGCGACGATGGCTATCGTCACGACCGTGATCGCCGCGACGACCGTCGCGACTGGCGCGGTGATCGGGGGGATCGGGGCGACTGGCGGGGCGAGCGGCGCGGCTGGCGTGACGATCGCGGCTGGCGCGGCGACAATTGGCGGGCCCGGCGCGAAGCGCGCGTCGCTCGCGAATATGATCGCGCGCGTCGCACCCCCGGCTATGTCGATCCGCGCTCGCAGGGCGACTATACCAACTATACCGGACCGGGCTCGGGCTACCGCCCCTGCCACTATGTCCGACAGAATGGCCGTACCCTCTGTCGGTAACAGCGATATGGCGCGCGGGACTTGGGTCCGCGCGCCCTTTACCATCCGCGGAGGGTGACGAACGCGGATCGGCGGTGTAACGGCCAGTCGTTATGGCATATACCTCCGATCTGCTTCGCACCCTGGATGAACGGGGTTACGTCCACCAGATGACCGACGCCGCCGCGCTCGACCGGCTGGCCGTGTCGCAGGTGGTGCCCGGCTATATCGGCTTCGACCCGACCGCGCCGTCGCTGCATGTCGGCAGCCTGGTGCAGATCATGCTCCTGCGCCGGATGCAGCAGACCGGCCACAAGCCGATCGTCCTGATGGGCGGCGGCACCGGCAAGATCGGCGATCCCAGCTTCAAGGACGAGGCGCGCAAGCTGCTTGGTGAGGACGGGATCAAGGATAATGTCGCCTCGATCAAGCGCATCTTCGAGCGGTTCCTGACCTTTGGTGACGGGCCGACCGATGCGGTGATGGTCGACAATGCCGACTGGCTCGACAAGCTCGAGTATATCCCCTTCCTGCGCGAAGTGGGGCAGCATTTCTCGGTCAATCGGATGCTGTCGTTCGACTCGGTGAAGCTACGGCTCGACCGCGAACAGTCGCTCAGCTTCCTCGAATTCAACTATATGATCCTCCAGGCCTACGACTTCCGCGAACTGGCGCAGCGTCATGGCTGCCGCTTGCAGATGGGCGGGTCGGACCAGTGGGGCAATATCGTCAACGGTATCGAGCTGGCCCGCCGCATGGACGGGACCGAGGTGTTCGGCGTGACCACCCCGCTGATCACCACGGCGGACGGCGGCAAGATGGGCAAGACCATGGCGGGCGCGGTCTGGCTGCACGAGGATCAGCTGCCGCATTTCGATTACTGGCAGTTCTGGCGCAACACCGACGACCGTGACGTGGGCCGCTTCCTGCGCCTGTTCACCGACCTGCCGCTGGACGAGATCGCGCGGCTGGAAAAGCTGGAAGGCGCGGAGATCAACGAGGCGAAGAAGATCCTCGCCAACGAAGCCACCGCCATGTGCCGTGGCCGTGTGGCGGCGGAGGAGGCGGCGGAGACGGCGCGGCGGACCTTCGAGGAAGGTGCGGCGGGTGCGGCGTTGCCGAACTTTGCGGTTTCGGGCGGATCGGTGACCATCGTCGATGCGCTGATCGGGCTGGGCTTTGCCAAATCGAAGGGCGAAGCACGTCGCCTGATCGCAGGCGGCGGTGCCCGCGTGGACGGCGAGAAGGTGGCGGACGAGAATGCCGTCATCGCGGTCGGCGGGGAGCCGGTAAAGGTCTCTTCGGGGAAGAAAAACCACGGGTTGCTGACGGCGGGGTAATTCCCTTGGCCTTCGACTTCGCTCAGGCTGAACGGCGGTTTGCAGGAACACCCCTCTAAACCTCTGTTCCCCGGCGAAGGCCGGGGCCCAGTTTCTACGTCGCCGAGGAAGCGGGACAACGATGCGTGGGAGGCATCCTCCTCCCACCCCCACCACCAACGCCTAGCAACTGGACCCCGGCCTCCGCCGGGTTACGGCTCGGTCGATGCGCCAGCGCCCTCACCCCCGCCGAACCACCACCGCGCCCGCGATCACCAGCGCGACGCCGACGATCTTGCCGATCGAAACCGGCTCAACCTTGACGTCGAACAGACCGAAATGGTCCACGATCAACGCCGCCACCAACTGGCTGGCGATCGCCGCCGTCAAAGCCACCGAAATCCCAAGCCTCGGCGCGGCATAGGCCAACACCGCCACGAACCCCGCGCCATAGAATCCGCCCAGCCACGCCCAACCTGGCGCCCCCTTAAGCGCCGCCGGACTGGTCCGGTCCATCGCCACCCAGGCGATCGCGAGCACCAATGTCCCGATCAGGAACGAGGTCAGCGCCGCCAGCACCACCGACCCCGACACCTTGGCGAGTTCGGCATTGGTCGGCGGCTGGATGGCCAGACCGATACCGGCGATCAGGACGAGGATGAGCGGAAAGACAGCAGCCATCAGCGCCCAACGCCACGAACGCGTCTTCGTTCAGCCCGATCGCAACAGCGCGACGCCCGCATCCCGCTCGAACAGATAAAGCGCCGTCCGCGCCGCCTGTCCACGCGGAGCCTCCAGCCCACCATCCCGGTCGATCAGCAGCCGCGCATCGTCCTGCGCGCATTGCATCAGGTCGGCCATGTTCTCCGGCGTCGCGAGCCGGAACGCCATCTCCCCCGATTGCCGCGTGCCGAGCAGCTCGCCCGCCCCGCGCAGCCGCAGATCCTCCTCGGCGATGCGGAAGCCGTCATTGGTCTCGCGCATCAACGCCAGCCGCGCGCGCGACGTCTCCGACAGATGCGAGCCGCGCAGCAACAGGCACCGCGACAGCCCCCCGCCCCGCCCGACACGCCCGCGCAACTGGTGCAACTGCGCCAGCCCGAAGCGGTCGGCATGTTCGATCACGATCAGCGTGGCGTTGGGCACGTCCACCCCCACCTCGATCACCGTCGTAGCGACCAGCACCCCCAGCCGCCCGCCCGCGAACGCCTCCATCACCGCGTCCTTCTCGGCGGGCTTCATCTTGCCATGGACCAGGCCGACCCGCTCGCCGAACCGCGCCCGAAGGGTTTCGGCGCGCATCTCGGCCGCGGCGAGGTCGGACTTCTCGCTTTCCTCGACCAGCGGGCACACCCAATAGGCCTGTCCGCCCTCCGACAAATGGCGGCCGAGCGCGTTGACCACCTCGTCCAGCCGGTCCTCCGACACCACCCGCGTCTCGATCGGCTGGCGGCCGGGGGGCATCTCGTCCAGCCGGCTGACATCCATCTCGCCATAATTGGCCAGCGTCAGCGTGCGTGGGATCGGCGTCGCGGTCATCGCCAGCAGATGCGGCGGCGTCTTGCCCTTGGCCGACAGCATCATCCGCTGCGCCACGCCGAAGCGATGCTGCTCGTCCACCACCACCAAAGCCAGGTCGCGATAGGTCACGGTTTCCTGAAAAATGGCGTGGGTGCCGACGAGGATGTCGATCTGGCCCGCCGCGAGCGCCATCAACGTGGCCTCCCGCGCCTTGCCCTTGTCGCGGCCCGTCAGCACCGCGATCTCGACCGGCAGCCCGGCAAGCGTCTTGCGCAGCGTATCATAATGCTGGCGCGCCAGGATTTCGGTCGGGGCCAGCATCGCGGCCTGCGCCCCCGCCTCGACCGCGATCAGCATCGCCATCGCCGCGACCAGCGTCTTGCCTGCGCCCACATCGCCCTGAAGAAGCCGCAGCATCGGCGCGTCCTGCGCCAGATCGCCCTCAATCTCGCGCACCGTCCGGCTCTGCGCGCCGGTCAGCGTATAGGGCAGCTTGAGCATGTCGCGCAGCCGCCCGTCACCGTTCAGCGCCCGCCCGCGCCGCTTGCGGGTATCGGCGCGGACCAGGGTCATCGCCAGCTGGTTGGCGAATACCTCGTCATAGCCCAGCCGCTCGCGCGCCTTGGCATCGGCCGGATCGGCATGGATGCGGGCGAGCGCCTCCTTCCAGTCGGGCCAGCCGCGCTGCGCCTTCAGCCCCGGCTCGATCCATTCGGGCAGTTCGGGCGAACGCTCCACCGCCTGCGCCGCCAGCGCGCCCAGCCGCCGCGAGGTGATCCCCTCCGACAGCGGATAGATCGCCTCGCGCTCGCGGAAATCGTCATTGCTGTCGCCCAGATCGGGGTGCACGATCTGCAAATCCTGGCCGTACAGGTCGAGGCGACCTGACACGATCTTCGTCTCACCGATCGGCAACAGCTTCTTCACCCAGCCCGAATTGCCGCCGAAATAGACGAGCGCCACGCTGTTGCCCGCCGTATCCTCGGCCCGCACGCGTGTCGGGCCGCGCGGCGAGGACGACACGCGGTGCTCCTTCACGGTCAGCGGGATGGCGATGACCCGCCCGGCATCCGACACCATCAACTCGTCGCGCGGAAAGCGGTCGATATGCCCGGTCGGCAAATGAAAGGCGACATCGACCACGCGCGCGATGCGCAGGCGTTCGAGCGGCTTGGCGAGACCGGGCCCGACGCCTTTCAGCGACGTGACCTCGGCGAACAGCGGATTGAGGATATCGGGACGCATGACTAGATGGGTCTGTATAGCCTACCCGCCGCATGTCGCTAGAGCGTGCGCGCAATCTCGTTGGATCGGAACCCCATGGACCACGAAACCCGTATCAAGCGCCTCCGCTTCCGCGCATGGCATCGCGGCACCAAGGAAGCCGATCTGATGATCGGCGGCTTCTTCGATGCGCATCATGAGACGCTGAGCCCCGAAGAGCTCGACTGGTTCGAGGCGCTGCTGGAGGAACAGGATGTCGACATCATGGCCTGGGCCATCGGCACGCAGCCCTGCCCGCCTGAGTGGGACGGCCCGGTGATGCAGCGGATGCGCGCGCTGAATTTCGTGCCGATCGCCCGGTAACTTCCTGCCACTTCTCCCGTTTCGGAACCCCATGCCCGATATCAAGACGATCCTGACCGCCAAGAGCCCGCTGACCCTGTCGGGCGTTCCGGCGGGGTTCCTGCCCGTGCTGCTCGCCGACCTGTCGCGCGCCGCGACGACGCGCGCGGTCTTCATCTGCGCCGACGAAGCGCAGATGCGCGAGCTGGCCTCGACCGCGACCTATTTCGCGCCCGAGCTGGAGGTGGTGCAGATCCCGGCCTGGGACTGCCTGCCCTATGACCGCGCCTCGCCGACCTTGCGCGTCATGGCGGAACGGATCGCGGGGCTGCACCGATTGCAGGCCAAGCCGAAGACGCCGCAACTGGTCCTGACCACCGCCAATGCCGCGACCCAGCGCGTGCTGACCCCGTTCCGCATCCGGCAACTGGTCGCGCGCCTTGCTCCCGGTGAGCGGATCGGGCTGGAGAAGCTGTCCGCCCTGCTCCAGGCGAACGGCTATGTCCGTACCGAGACGGTCCACGATCAGGGCGAGTTCGCGGTGCGCGGCGGGCTGGTCGACCTGTTCCCCAGCGGCGAGGAACAGGCACTGCGGCTCGATTTCTTCGGCGACGAGATCGAGAGCGTCCGCACCTTCGACCCCGCCGACCAGCGGACCACGGGGCGGATCGACGGCTTCACCCTGCTCCCCGCGTCGGAAGCCTTGCTCGACGAGGAATCGATCAAGCGCTTTCGCACCCGCTACCGCGAGACCTTCGGCGCGACAGCGACCGGCGACCCGCTCTATCAGGCGGTGTCCGAGGGGCGGCGGATGGCGGGGATGGAGCATTGGCTTCCGCTGTTCGAGGAGAAGCTGTCGACGCTGTTCGACCATCTCGGTGACGGTGCGGTGGTGGTGCGCGACAATGGCGTCGCGGCGGCGGCGACCGGCCGGTTCGACGCGATCGCCGACTATTATGAGAATCGCAAGCGTGCCGAGGCCGCCCAGCCGGGCAGCTTCCGCCCGCTGCCCGCCAAGGCGCTCTATCTCGCCCCCAAGGAATGGGGCGAAGGACTAGACGCAGCCACCGCGCATCTCGCTTCCCCCTTCCACGAGCCGGAAAGCACCACCGTCCTTGATTTCGAGGTGGACGGCGCGCGCGACTTCGCCCCCGAACGCGCGGCGCACGCCAATATCTATGAGGCGGTGGTCGACCATGTCGAGGCGCTTCGCAAGGAAGGCCGCAAGCCCGTCCTCGCCAGCTACTCCGTCGGCGCGCGTGAGCGGCTCGGCAGCCTGCTGAAGGATCACGGACTGAAGGGCGCCAAGGCCGCCGAAACCTGGCAGGAAGCGCTAGGTATCGCCGATACGTCGAAAAGCTTCGGCGTCGCACTCGTCGTCCTGCCGCTCGACCATGGTTTTACCGCGCCGGGCATCGCAGTTCTGACCGAGCAGGACATGCTGGGCGACCGGCTGATCCGGCGGCAGAAGCGGCGCAAGTCGGCCGACGCCTTCCTGGCGGAGCTGGCGACGCTCTCGCCCGGCGATCTGGTTGTGCATTCGGATCACGGCATCGGCCGCTATGAGGGGCTGACCTCGATCCCCGTCGGCAAGAGCCCGCATGACTGCGTCGCGCTCTCCTATGCGGGCGGCGACAAGCTCTATGTGCCGGTCGAGAATCTCGAAGTCCTGACCCGCTATGGCTCGGGCGAGGACGGCGCGACGCTCGACCGCCTGGGCGGTGAGGCGTGGCAGCGGCGCAAGTCGAAGATGAAGGAGCGCATCCGCGAGATCGCGGGTGAGCTGATCGCCACCGCCGCCGAACGCGCGCTGCGTCCCGGCGAAGTGGCCGAGCCCGACAGCGCGGGCTATCCGGCGTTCGTCGACCGTTTCCCCTATGAGGAAACTGACGATCAGGACCGTGCCATCGACGATGTGCTGGGCGACCTGACCGCTGGCAAGCCGATGGACCGGCTGGTCGTCGGCGATGTCGGCTTCGGCAAGACCGAAGTGGCGTTGCGCGCGGCCTTCGTCGCGGCGATGGCGGGGATGCAGGTGGCGGTGGTCTGCCCCACCACGCTGCTTGCCCGCCAGCATTACAACAACTTCGTCCAGCGGTTCGAGGGCTTTCCGATCAAGATCGGCCGCCTCTCCCGCCTCGTCACCGCGACCGAGGCGAAGAAGGTCAAGGACGGTGCAGCGTCGGGCGACATCGATATCGTCGTCGGCACCCATGCGCTGCTGGCGAAGAATGTCGAATTCAAGCGGCTCGGCCTCGTCATCGTCGACGAAGAACAGCGGTTCGGCGTCACCCACAAGGAACGGCTGAAGGCGCTGAAGGCCGATGTCCATATGCTGACGCTGACCGCCACGCCGATCCCGCGCACGCTGCAAATGGCGATGTCGGGCCTGCGCGAATTGTCGGTGATCCAGACGCCGCCGGTCGATCGGCTGGCGGTGCGCACCTATATCATGCCCTGGGACCCGGTGGTGCTGCGCGAGGCGCTGCTGCGCGAACATTATCGCGGCGGGCAGAGCTTCCTCGTCACACCGCGCGTCGCCGACCTGCCGGACATCGAGGAATATTTGCGCAAGGAGGTGCCCGAGGTCCGCTATGTCGTCGCGCACGGCCAGATGTCGCCCACCGAGGTCGAGGAGCGCATGTCCGCCTTCTACGACCGCAAGTTCGAGGTGCTGGTGTCGACCACCATCATCGAGAGCGGCATCGACATTCCCTCCGCCAATACGATGATCGTCAACCGCGCCGACCGTTTCGGCTTGGCCCAGCTCTATCAGTTGCGCGGGCGGGTCGGCCGGTCGAAGACGCGCGCCTATGCCTATATGGTCACCCCGCCCGAACGGATGATGACCGAGGCGGCGGAGAAAAGGCTGAAGGTGCTGTCCGACCTGGATTCGCTGGGCGCGGGGTTCCAGCTCGCCAGCCATGACCTCGACATTCGCGGCGCGGGCAATCTGCTCGGCGACGAACAGTCGGGGCATATCAAGGAGGTCGGCTACGAACTTTACCAGTCGATGCTGGAAGAGGCGATCCTGGAGGCCAAGGCGGGCGGTGCGTTCGAGAAGAAGCGCGACTTCTCGCCGCAGATCACCGTCGATGCACCAATCCTGATCCCGGACGATTACGTCCCCGATCTCGACCTTCGCATGGGGCTTTATCGCCGCCTCAACGATCTGGAAAAGAACAGGGAAGTGGAGGAATTCGCCGCCGAGATGATCGACCGCTTCGGTCCGCTGCCCGAGGCGACCGACAATCTGATCCAGGTCATCAAGATCAAGCTGAACGCCAAAAAGGCCTGCATCGCCAAAATGGATGTCGGCCCGCGCGGCGTGCTGGTCGCCTTCCACGACAACCGCCCCCCCAATGTCGACGGGCTGTTCGCCTATGTCGAGCGGCTGGGCGACCTCGCCAAGCTGCGCCCCGATGGCAAGCTGGTCCTCAACCGCGCCTGGCCCGACGCCAAGGCCCGGCTGCACGGCGCACTGCAATTGTCGAAGGGCCTGGCAAAGGCAGCGGGATAACGCTCCAATCCTCCCCATCTCCGATGGGGAGGGGGACCGCGCCCGAAGGGCGTGGTGGAGGGGCGGGTTCCCGAACGAACCTCATCGCCCGTCGAAACAGAACCGCCCTGCCCCTCCACCATCCGGCTGCGCCGGGCGGTCCCCCTCCCCAAGCGCAGCTTGGGGAGGAATTGGGGGTCAGCTGCTATGGTCGGCGACGATCTTCCAGCCATCGGCGCGGCGCTCGAACAACAGCGAGGTCATGCCGCTTTCGCCGCCCGACAGGTTCCATCGGGCGATCAGGAACCGGCGCTCGCCCAGCCGCTTCCACTCCAGAAAGTCGAAGCGGAGCTGGCCCCGGCTGTTGCCGTCGCCCGTAAAGCTGCGCTGGAAATTCTGCGTGATCGCGGCCTTGCCACGGGTCAGCCCGCTCTTGCCGACGAACACCGCATCAGGGGCGTAGATCGCGACGAAGCGGTTCAGATCGCCCTTGTTCCACCCCTCCGCGCTGTCGAGCATCGCGGCGCGGATCCCCACCTCGGCCGGGTCGGTGGCGGGCGCAGCGGCCTGGAGGGCGACGGGAGCCAGCATCAGTCCGCCGATCATCACCATGCTCATGCCGCGCATTCCATCTCCTCCTCGACCATCGTCCGCAACGCGTCTTCGTCCAGCGGCGCGGCGCGCAGGAAGCCTTGATAGGTCTCGCAACCCAGCCGTCCCAACAGCTCCGCCTGTTCATGGGTCTCCACGCCCTCGGCGATGATGCCCATGCCCAGTTGCGCGGCGATCCGGATGATCCCGCGCACCACCACCCGGTCGCGGCGCGAGGCGTCGACCTCGGTCACCAAGGCGCGGTCGAGCTTGATATAGTCGATCGGCAGGCTGGTCAGATAGGCCAGGCTGGAATAGCCGGTCCCGAAATCGTCGATCGCGATCCGCACACCGGCCTGGCGCAGCGTGTCCAGCACCGCGGCGGCGCGGTCCAGTTCGCGGATCAGGCCGGTTTCGGTGATCTCCGCGGTCAGCCGCTCGATCGGGAAGCCGCTGCTTGCAACCCGATCCAGGAACAGTCGCGCAAAACCCGCGCGGGCGACATCGGCGGCGGTGATGTTGATCGACAGGCGCAGATGCGACAGGCCCGCCGGCCAGCGCGCCGCCCGCTGCAGCGCGATCTGCTGGATATGATCCGACAAGGCGAGGCCCAGATCGGCGCGCTCGGCCGCTGCGAACAACGGATCGGCGCCCAGCGGCCCCAGCGTCGGATGCCGCCAGCGGGCCAGCGCCTCCACCCCGGTGATCCGCCCGGTCTTGATCGCGACCTGCGGCTGGAACACGATGTCGATCTCGCCCCGCTCGATGGCGTGATGCAGATCGGCGGCCAGGACGTCGAGCGGGGTCACATCGCCCGGATGCGCGAAACGCAGCATCACGCCGTCCCCCGCCTGTGCCTGACGCAGCGCCTCACCGGCACGCGCCAGCAGCCCGGCCGGGTCTTCGCTGGCCTGCGACGTGGCAAGGCCCAGCCGTGCGCCCAGCCGGATCGGCACCGCGCCGGCTAGGAACGGCTGGGCCAGCACCGCTTCCAACGTCTCGGCGACTGCCCGGGCGCGCGACGGATCGACGACGCAGGCCATGACGAATTCCGCGCCGCCGGACCGCGCGACGATGGCGCTGTCGCCGAACGCCTCGGCCGCCGCGGCCTGGATTCGCGCCTCGACCGCCCGCAGCAACATGGTCCCCGCCGGGCGGCCATGCGCCGCGTTGATCAGGTCGAGCCGCGAGAGCGCGACGATGATCGCCAGGCACGATTCGCCCCGATCCATCGCATCGGCGATCCAGCGATGCACTTCGCCCACTTCGCCATCGGCATGGGACCGCCGCCGCCGGACATCCAGCGTGCGCCGGGCATGGCGCTCCGCCAGCTTCAGCGCGGCGTGGAGCATCGCATCGTCCGCATCGGGCGCCAGGACATGCGTCGCACCCGCCGCGATGAAGGCCTCCAGCGTGTCGGGCTGGGCATCGGGCACGGCGACCAGCATCGCGGCGCCGGTCGCCGCGATCACCGCCCCCAGCGCCTGCGCCGCGCGCAATCCCGCATCGCTCGGTCCACGAGCGTCGATCAGCGCCACGCGCGCCTCGCTCGCCAGGAAGGAGCCGACCAGCAGGTCGCCCGCCGTGGCGTCGCCATCGCGCGGCGCCATCGACCAAATCGCCCAGCCCGCGCGGATGATCGCGGCGTCCAGGGTCGCAGGGTGGTGGAACGAAAGCGCGAACACCGCCGTTCCCCTGCGGTGGGCGTTAAAACCGAATTCATCCTGCGTCATGGGCGCACCCTATCCACCGGCCTGGGGATCACCAACGGCAATCCGTCTTGTCCGCGTCCCGCCTTGGGGCTACCCTCATGACGATGGGCGGTGCCAAAGCCTCGACTGCCGGATCGCTGGTCGATCAACATGGCCGCATGATCCGATACTTGCGCATTTCGGTGACCGATCGGTGCGACCTGCGCTGCCGCTATTGCATGGCCGAGCAGATGACATTTTTGCCACGCTCCAAGCTGCTCAGCCTGGACGAGATCGCGATCATTGCCGAACGCTTCATCGCGCGCGGCGTGACCCGAATCCGCCTGTCGGGCGGCGAGCCGCTGGTGCGGCGCGACGTGGTCGACCTTGTCAAGCGGCTGGGCGGCCATGTCGGGCACGGCCTGGACGAACTGACCATGACCACCAACGGCACCCGTCTGGCCGACCATGCAGAAGGGCTGGTCGCGGCGGGTATGCGGCGGATCAATGTCAGCCTGGACAGCCGCGATGCCGAGCGGTTCCGCTACATTACGCGTCATGGCGATGTCGACCAGGTCATCCATGGCATCCTTTCCGCACGCGACGCAGGCCTGTCGGTCAAGATCAACATGGTCGCGCTCAAGGGGCTCAACGAAGATGAGATCGCTTCGATGCTATCATGGTGCATTTCGGAGGCGTTGGATCTTTCGTTGATCGAGACGATGCCGCTGGGGGCGATCGGCGAGGATCGCGTCGACCGTTTCCTGCCGCTGACCACCGTGTTCGACCGGCTGGCGGCGGAATTTCCGCTGGTCCGCGCCGGGCATCGCACCGGCGGCCCGGCGCGATACTGGCAGGTGGAGGGCAGCGATACCCGGCTCGGCCTGATCTCGCCCCTGACCGCGAATTTTTGCGACGGCTGCAACCGCGTGAGGCTGACGACCGAGGGCAAGCTGTATATGTGTCTGGGTCATGAGGACCAGGTGGATTTGAAGGCCGCGCTGCGCGATGGCGGAGTCGACGGGCTGGATGCGGCGATCGACGCAGGGCTGGCCGCCAAGCCCGCCCGGCACGACTTCCGCATCGCGGCGGGATCGGCCCCGGCGGTGTCGCGTCACATGAGCGTGACCGGCGGATGACCCAGCCCGTACGGCGGGCGCTGGTCGCCTCGCCCACCGCGCCCGCGCAAGCCGCGGTCGCCGATCTGCAGAACAGCGCCGACTGGGTCGATTTCGACGAAGCCGATTACGTCATCGCGCTGGGTGGCGACGGCTTCATGCTCCAGACGCTGCACCGGATGCTGGAACGGCGGCGCGGACCGGTGCCGGTGTTCGGCATGAACCTGGGCACCGTCGGCTTTCTGATGAACGAGTGGCGCAGCTATGGGCTGGAGGATCGCCTGGCCCGTGCCAAGCCGTTCCGCGTCACCCCGCTTCAGATGACCGCGACCGGGATCGACGGGCGCATCCAACAGCTGCCCGCGATCAACGAGGTCTCGCTGCTGCGCGAAACCCGCCAGACCGCCAAGCTGGAAGTCGCGGTCAATGGTCGCATCGTCCTGCCCGAACTGGCGTGCGACGGGATATTGGCCGCGACCCCGGCGGGATCGACCGCTTATAATTTCTCGGCACAGGGGCCGATATTGCCGCTGGGTTCGGCCCTGATCGCCCTCACGCCGATCAGCCCCTTCCGCCCCCGGCGCTGGCGCGGCGCGATCCTGCCCGACAAGGCGCGCATCTCGATCAAGGTGCTCGACCCGGGCAAGCGCCCGGTGTCCGCCGTGGCCGACCAGCGCGAGGTGCGCGACGTGGCGCAGGTCGATATCTGCATGGACCGGTCGCGTGAACTGACCCTGATGTTCGACCCCGAACATGCGCTGGACGACCGCATCACGATGGAACAGTTCGTCGCCTGACCACCCATTTTATCCACAGCTTTGGCGGCGAGACTTACGCAAAACCGTCAAAAAGGGGGTTGCGGCTTTTTTCGAGCCCTTTATAGGACCCCTCCACAGCGCCGGACATTCCCTGATAGCTCAGCGGTAGAGCTCTCGACTGTTAATCGAGCGGCCGTAGGTTCGAATCCTACTCAGGGAGCCACCGGCGCTGTTTTGGATGGTGCACCCCCTTCAGGGGGAGTACCACCCCCTCCTGGCGAACCAACGTTAGCCAGTAAGTCGAATGGCTTACGGAACGTGGTAGACAGTTCGCCGCCTGCAAATGTGCAGTTCGATAGCACGAGATTCAGAGCCCTGCGCTTGCTGGAAAGAGGCAGCGTTTCAAACCGGTGATGAGCTGTGCGGGCAAAGTCGACGAGCGCGATTCCGTCGTCGATCACGTCATCTTCCGCCGAAGCAGGACTCTCTAGGTCGCGGACGCACCTGTCTCGCTCCTCCCTCCATGTAGTCGCTACGCGATCGTGAAACTCGCTCGTTACCCGCCCCTCAATTTTGTCCAGGTAGAGGGTGTCGAGTCGGTGCTGGAGGCGATCGGCTTTGAACAGCCCCCACCGAGTGGTCCGGCTTGTTAGTTAGTGCATTGTCGTCTCCGCCGCCATTGCCGGGCGTAGGTGGAGCGAAGCGGAACCGGAGGCCGGCAATGGCGGTGTCACCGCTTCCGGGGCCGGCGGGCGGTAGCCCAGGCTGCTGTGCGGCCGGACGGTGTTGTAGTGACGGCGCCATGCCTCGATCAGCACCCTGGCCTCCGCGAGGCTGTAGAAGATCT